>Ga0163179_10000021_pt1 | contig 143631 bp, 112 predicted proteins | sample AtlANTMetagenome_FD_109643 | JGI IMG/M metagenome (GOLD analysis project Ga0163179, IMG submission 109643) | Marine eukaryotic phytoplankton communities from the Atlantic Ocean - Atlantic ANT 2 Metagenome | ecosystem: Environmental > Aquatic > Marine > Oceanic | place: North Atlantic Ocean...
CCTGCCAGGCGCCCTGGAGCTCGGCACTGGCTCGGTGACCACCTCGCTCGCCATCCCGAACAGCCCGGCCCTCGCCGGCGCGCAGCTGACGGTGCAGGCCGCCTCGTCGTCGTCGCAGAACGCCTGGGGCTTGGGCACGTCGAACGGCCTCACGGCCACGGTCGGTATCTAATCTTTCGAGACCAACCGCTCCACCGAGCGACGAGCATGTGCTGAGCACGTGATCGTCGCGACGGATGGAAGGCAGCGGGCGCGCGGCTTCTAGCCGCGCGCCCGCTGTCATTTGAGCGCGGGTCGCGGCACCGACCGACCCGGCGCCGAAGAGGGGCCAAGAGGCGTGACCTAGAGCCGTGCGCCGATCTTCACTCGGGTCGAGGTGAGCAGCGCTCTCCCAGCATCCGCGCACACGCACAATCCCACAGGCGAGGGCAAACGGCGCTGGACGCGTCGCTCTGCTGCGACCTATCGCGGTCGGCTCATTTCTCACCGCCGACGCAGGATCCCCCAGTGCGGCTGTCCGATTTCCGAAACGAGCCGTTCACCGACTTCTCTAAGCCCGAGAACAAGCAAGCCTTTGAAGCCGCGCTTAAGAAGGTCGAGCAGGATTACCTCGGCCGGACGTGGCCCTGCTGGATCGAAGGCGAAGAGGTCTCCGGCAAAAACACCTGCGAAGGCCATGACCCGGGCGACCTGAGCCGCCACATCGGGACCTATCAGGAGCTGGCCAAGGCTGAGGCCGACCTCGCTGGCGAGAAGGCTCCCGCGGCGTTCCCCGAGTGGTCACGCACCGAGGTGCAATATCGCGTAGACCTGTTCCTCAAGGCGCCCCAGGAGCGACGCGCGCAGCCCCGCTGGGCGCCTGTAAGCCGTCACAGCCCCATCACCGCGTTGCAGACATCTGCGATGCGGCGCGCCCATTCCGAGGCGCTGTAGGGCTCCGCGCAGTGAAGCGCGCGACGCCCCATGGTCGGTAACGAAGCCGCATCCATATGCATCCGCAACAAGGTGCGCGCTAACCCCTCGACCGACCCCGTGGCAAACAAGCGGCCGTTGAAGCCGTCGCGAACGAGCTCCACCCCGGACCCGCACGCTTCACTAGCCACCACAGGTAGGCCCGCCGCGCAGGCCTCGACAAGCGCGAGAGGCCACGCGTCATATTGGCTCGGCAGCACAAAGCACCCGGCCCGGACAAGCTCGCTCCTCATCTCATGCGGCTGCACAAAACCCCGGTTCGCGATCCCCGGCTGAGCCTGCAAGAGACCCTCGAGGGGTCCAGCACCACAACAGACCAGCTCCCACGGCGTCTCACCGTTCGCCAGCGCGAGCTCGCGATAGCGGCCATAACCAGCGACAAGCACGCTTATCCCCTTCCGCTCCACATAGCGGCCAGCGAATAAAAAGCGCTTCGGCCATGGAGAGGAACTCCGCTGCTCCAGACACGCGCGCAAACCGTCGACGTCGACGCCATATAAGCCGCGGGTGATCTGAGCTTCATCAAAGCCCAGCCGCTTCGCATGCTGCCAAGAGCGCTCCCCTGCGACCAGGACATGATCGACCCGCTTAAAAAACGAGCGGTAGCGCAAACGATTGACGAGCTGGAGCGCGTGCACCCATGGGGTGTCGGCGCCAAGAACGAATCGACAATGTCGGAGCCCTCGACGCCGCACCAAATGACGATAGCTACGCAGCCACCAGCCTGAGAGAAAGATTACATCCGGCTTCCCAGCCGCGACGAGGTCCCCGACCTGCCCACTGACGCCTCGGATATCGGGCCTGATTAGCTGATGAGGGATGCCATCGAGCACATCGCTCGAAAACGTGCACTCGCTGCCGTTGCTGGGATCGAACGCCAAAACCTCGAAATCAACCTCGCTGGCGGCGAGCAGCGCACGCCAACAAGCCGCCGCGTAGCCAGAGGGGTTTGACCAAGTAAAGGTGATCTTCATCTCAAGGACCTAGCAGCGCACACGTGAATCACTAACGACGTGATCTTGCAGTCCTACACAGCAAGGATCAATATGCGTCAGCGGCGATGCAAAGCGTCGACTTGGCGCGCACGCCCCGACACAAACTCCGCATCACCAGCGCATCGGCGCTCCACGGAATTCGTCGAACACCACGAACGCCAAGATCGCCTGCAACACGAAGGTCTGATAGATGTCCTGCAGCGGCAGAACAAGCGCAACTCGCATGCGGTCGCCGTGCGTGCTCACGTAGCAAACAGCGAGCAACAGATTGATCCCATAGAACGCGACGAAGAGTTCGACCACGCTCTGCGCGAGGACCCCACCATCAGCGATCGTCAGCGCGAGATAGGGTAAGCCGAACACGATCCACAACGGGATCAGGATCAAGTCTACGACGTATGTCCCCACGATCCATGCGGCCAAGCGCCCCCCCAGTAACCCCGGGGTCGTGGCCCCGCGCCGCCAGAGCTTCCGCAACACTTGAATCGATCCGCGCTGCCACCTGTAGCGCTGATTAAGCAAGGTCAAGACGGTTTCAGGCGCCTTGGTATGCGCGATCGCGCGCGGCTCGTAGATAACCTTGTACCCAATGGCGCAGAGCGCGATCGACAGGTCGAAGTCTTCTGCGAAGGTGTCATGCTCATATGGCCCCAGGTAGGCACCTGCCGCTTCATCCTCACCCTCGCGGCTGCCGAAGCGGTCCCAGACCGCCTGCAGCGCATCGCGCCGGAAGAGGCCGAGAGGCCCTGGCACGACCAATACATCGCCGGTGAGCGTCTGGGCACCGCGCAAGGTCCCGTTACAGTTGAGGTATTCGAGCGCCTGCAGACGCGTGAGGACCGAGTCACGGTTTCGGACCCGAATCTGCCCTGCGACGGAGCCGATCATCTCGTCGCGCCCAATGGCGCTTACGAGGTACTTTAACGACTCTGGATCGAGCCGTGAGTCAGCATCGACGCATAGCAAGAGCGCGCCGTTAGCGACCCGAAACGCCAGATTAAGGGCGCTCCATTTTCCAGCGTTTGCTTTGCCATGGACCTGAACGACAGCTCCTTCGCCGCGATTCTCAAACGCGCGCGCGAGCTCCAGGGTCCTGTCGGACGACCCGTCGTCGACGACTACGATCTCATAGTTCGGGTAGTCCAACTGAAGCAACGACTCGAGCGCAGCCTCGATCAGCGGCTCCTCGTTGTAGGCCGGCACTAAAATCGACACGAGCGGCCAATGCTCCTCGTCGACGGGTTCTAGGTGTCCGTCGCGAACGTGGCTGATCGAGGCCAGCGCCAGATACAGCGCGAATCGAAGCCCGAGGACCATGACGAGCAACGCAAGGATGAAGGGCTGAAGATAGCCACCCATGCCTTGATCGAGGCGCTCCGTCGCGGCCTGCAAGAGCACAGCAGCGGACGACAAGCCGAGCAATCCGATCAACACGCAGCCAAGAGCATAGAGCGCGATCTCGACGCAATGTCGCACACCAAAGCGCGGCGCGAACGATGGTGATTGAATATCCACCGTTATCAACTAGATGGAGATCGACGCTCGCCGATTACACGTCGCTCACCGCGGCGGCGACAACCTCTAGCTTGAAGGTCGCGAGCGCCGACGCGGCGCCGTTCACCGCTCTCGCGCCTGACCTCCCGGCGACGACAGCTCTTGACGTGGTGTAGAGGCGGCGTCGCCTGTGCTGCCGTTACGCCAGCCCCACGTTGAACCGCCTCTGCCTGGGCGACGGTCGCCGGGGCAGGCACGGCGCGGATCGGCCGCAAGAACATCAGCAGACCTCCAATGAGCCCCGCGAGCCCAAGCGAGAACAGCGGGTCTAAAAACGGAGTCGGTGCCCACAGCAGCCGCGCTTCGAGCTCGCGCCCCCGCGCCAAATACCGGACCTGGCCCTTGGTCGCGACGCACGATAGCTCAGCAAGGACCATGCCGTCTTCGCGCTCAATTGGAGACGAGCCAACGAACTCAGCGGTCAAGTTCGGATCTACCATTTCCTCGGAGGTCACCATCAATGAGACGACTCCAGCGCCTCGCAGCCCCCGCGCCTCTGAATCACTCAAACGAAACCGAGCACGAACGGCGCCTTCTGGGCCGAACAAAAGGATCGGATCGCCGGACTGTGCGGCCCCAGGCGCTTCATGGCGATAAAGGACTGATCCATCGTAGGGAGCGACCACAGAGGAGCGCTGGGCGATCCCGTCCAGCGCCGCATCGCATTCTTCACGCTGGATCTCGAGCTCGCGCAGCTCGGCGTCGCTCTCGCGAGCACAGCGGAGACGTTCGAGCTCGCGACGCGCTGACCAAACCTCCTGAGCTTTGGCCAGCCCCGTAAACTCGGCGTCAAGCTTCGCCGTCGCTACCGCGACGTGGGACTCATGGCCAACGAGCGCGGTGTCCAGCGTCGCGATGCCACGATCCAACGAATCAAGAAGGGCCTGCTTCTCTTTCCGCTCGACCTGCAGGCGCTGCCGATCCGCTACCGAGACTTGCGTGTCGCGTTGCCGCCGAGCGAGCACCGCCTTTGAGATGAAATCCGCCTCGTGCAGATCACGGCTCTGCTCAGCCAAGAGCGTGTCGTAATTCAACAACGCTGAGATTCGCTGGAGCTTGCCGTCATATTCTCCTAGCTGCACCTTCACGTCATGACGCCGCACTCGCCGATCAAGCAGATCGCTCCTAATCAGCTGAGCAAGGCGCAGGTGTTCGATCTCAAGCATGGACCGCCGCTGCTCCAACGCCCGCCGTTCCGTCGCGAGATCTAGCTCTCGTCGAATCACCGCCGCATCGGTGCGATCGGGGGCGTCAGGGATCCGGCCCGCCTCATTAACGATCCGGTCTCGCTTGAGGCGAAGCGCCGCGACCTCTGCATCCTGACCGCTACGCACAAAGGCGACGAGTTTCTCGCCGGCAGCATGTCGCGCGTCAGCGACGATCACAGGAGTGCCACGACTGACGTCTGCCCGCACGACAACCGCATCGCGCATGAAGACCTCTCCCCGCCGAGGAAAGAAGGTCCGCAGACAAAACGACACGAGCAACATTAGACCGCCGAGCACCGCCACCGGCAAACTGCAGCGTCGCACCCAACTCACCCGACGATTGGCGCCCTGTGCACCCAATCCACGGCGTCGCCAGACGAGCAACGCGAGCGCAACGCTCGCGAGCCCGAGACTGGCGAGCGTCAACACACTTAAGAACGGTACAAAGTCAACGAGGTTCATACCGGCAAAGGACGGGCCGCCGAAATCATTGGGTGAGCATGGTATAGGACGACATGCGAGTCAGCTAGGGGCCCTGGCGCTGTCGCCACCGCGTGGCACGCCCATAGGAACGAGGGAACCACAACAGCGGTAATCCCTTGGCCCGCGCGCGGCGAGCTTGACGCGAGAGACGGCCCGCGCCGGCACAACGCAAGACGCCCTGACATCAACTCGATGCAACCGCTGGCAGGCGCTGCGCTGCGTCGTCGCCGGGCCTCGGGCCGCCTCAACACACGCGACACGGACTAGTCAGCTTCGCCTGTCCCCTGCTAGCATTTTGCCATGGAGAAGCTTGAAGAACGGATTTCCCTAGCAACGCGCGTGCTTGGCCTCGCCTTAATGATGATGGTGACCGCACACGTAGCAGGGTCGCTAATGGACGGCCACCTATGTCACATCGGGGGCAACATCGGCGCGGCCGTTAGCGGTGATGTTGGCGTGGACGGAAAGGTCAGCGTCCCCGGCGAAGTTCGCGTGAGCGGAGATGTCGCCGCCAACGTAGTGGGCGGCCGCATCGAAGCATCCGTCGGCGGCGATGTTAACGTCAGCGGTAAGGTCGCGGCGACCGTCAACGGAGACGTCGGCGTAACCGGCGACGTCGCGGCTAACGTCAGCGGCAACGTCGGCACGAAAGTCAGCGGCTTAGTCGACGTCAACGGCGGCGTCAGCGCGAGAGTGAGCGGCCTCGTCGACGTCAGCAATGGGATCGGCGACTTCCGCGTCTTGAACACTGGCAACTAACTAACGCAGCTGCACGCAGCCACCGCTCCATCACGTAACCGCGCAGAAAAGGGTCGGAGAAACCGGCCATGAACACCTCACCGTGCGGCGGCGACGTTGGTGCACGCCCTGAGGACGCCCGCTCGGCGACGACGCCTTCTCCATCGCGTCACCAGCGCGTCCCGCGTCACTGCTAACTCGTCAATGGCGGCGACAAGCGCGATCTAGAGCAACCAGAAGAGTTCACCCTGCGGCGCCGCGCCCACGTCACGGACCACCCCACCACCCCTGTCAGTCGCTGCCCTATCCGACCAGGAGTAGGCCTGAGCCGAAGGGATTTTTCTCACGGAACTTGCCCGACCCCCCGTCGCCCGGCTTACTCGAAGACATGGCAAGGCCGCTGTTCGTCGTCTCGGCGCCGAGATCAGGATCTACGTTCGCAGTACAACTGCTCAACGCACATGCGCGAATCAAGCTCGTCAACGAGCTGTGCTTCGTGCCATTCCTGCGGCGGATGTTCCTGCTCGCGAGCTCGCCGGCGGGACAGCAGATCACCGACAACGAAGGCTTCGAGACGCCAGGCATCTTGCCGGAGCGACACTTAAGGAACTTCGCGCACACCTATCTAGACGCCATGCAACCGTTCGTCGACGACCTATTCGGGAGGGTCGCGGGCGGGCTAGCTAACGCCGACTACTTCGGAGACAAGGTCACTTCCATCGCCGACCTGCGGTTCTTGATCGAACGCTTTGGCGACCCGGTGTTCGTACAGCTCGTGCGAGACCCGCGCGACGTCATCGCCTCGACGTTCGCGTTCCAAAAAAAGCAGGCAATGCTCTGGGATGACGCGACCTTCGAAACTCGCGTTGCACACATGGCTAGATTCCTCAGAGAAACCAACGACCTGCTCTCTAACCAGCGGCATCTTTGCATCCGCTACGAATCGCTCGTCGCCGACGCGTCAAAGCACACACGCGACCTATTCGAGTTCCTTGAGCTCGACGTCTCTGACGAAGTCGAGCGCTACCTCGAAGGGGCCGCGCGAGAGCTATTCGAAAGCCACGGGACCAGTCGGTCGCCGGCCGAGAGCGTCGGTCGATGGCGACGCGACCTGACGCCGGAGCAACAGGCCCAGGCCAATGAAGGCCTCTGCGACGAGCTGCGACGGTTGGGCTACGAGGCCTGAGAGCGTCGATCATGTGACCATCAATCGGTCGCTGGGGGCGTCAACGGCGACGTCGCAGCTAGCGTCGGCGCGAAAGTCAGCGGCTTAGTCGATACCAACGGTGCATTCTGCGCACCGGGCATGCGCTCAGCGCCCGCTATCGCGCACCAAGTTCAAGAACTCCGCGCGCGTCCGCTCGTCTTTCCTAAACAGCCCCCTCAGACAAGACGTCACCGTCCGAGAGTTCTGCTTCTGGACGCCGCGCATCATCATGCATAGGTGCGACGCCTCAACCACGACACCGACCCCCTTGGGCGCCATGACCTCTTCGAGCGCCGTCGCGATCTGCATCGTGAGGCGCTCTTGGACCTGCAATCTGCGGGCGTAGATGTCGACGATCCGCGCGATCTTTGAGAGGCCGATGATCTTGTCCGACGGGATGTAGGCGACGTGCGCCTTGCCGAAGAATGGCGCGAGATGGTGCTCACAAAGCGAATACAGCTCGATGTCCTTCACGAGGACCATTTCGTCGGTCTCGGCTGCGAACACGCCGGTCCCGATGATGTCCTTGGGTTCCTGCGCGTAGCCTTCCGTGTAGGCCGCAAAGGCCTTCTGCACGCGCCGCGGGGTGTCGAGCAGGCCCTCACGCTCAGGGGACGGGTCCAGCTGCTGCAGCATCGCCGCGACCTGCTCCTGAAACAACGCGGGGTCTTTCATTCGATCGTCTCACGAAGCAATTCTTCAACGCTCGTCGAGCCGTCGAAGACTGCCTTTAGGCCGTTCTCACGCAGCGACGCCATGCCGCCCTCAACAGCCGCTTCATGCACTTGAGTGGTGCTGGCGCCGTCCAGGATCAACTCGCGGATCCGATCGTCGACCTCGAGGACCTCAGTGATCGCCATGCGCCCGCGATACCCGGTGAAGTTGCAGGCGTCGCAACCTTTTCCGTACGCGAACTTGCTGCCGACCACCTGCTCAGGGGCGAGCTTCAGTCGCCTCAAGACATCATCCCCGGGCTCATAGAACGCCTTACACTCGCCGCAGACCCTGCGCACCAGCCGCTGGGCCAAGATGCCCTGCACGGTCGCGGTCAGCAAGAAGGGCTCGATGCCGATGTCAATCAAGCGCGTGATCGCGCTGGGCGCGTCGTTGGTGTGGAGGGTCGAGAACACCAAGTGACCTGTCAGGCTCGCCTCAATCGCGGTCTGCGCGGTCTCTTGATCTCGGATCTCACCGACCAGGATGACGTCCGGATCCTGACGCAAGATGGTCCGCAACACACCGGAATAGGTCACCCCGATGTCCTCGTTGACGGGCACCTGGATGATCCCTTCAAGATCATATTCGACCGGGTCTTCGACCGTGATCACCTTGGTGTTGACGTCGTTGGCCTCGTTGAGCACCGCGTAGAGCGTCGTCGTCTTGCCCGAGCCAGTCGGCCCGGTCACCAATACGATGCCGTGCGGGAGCTCAGCATATTCACGCATGCGATCTCTGACCGCGCCCACGAGCCCGAGGTTGTCGAGGCTCAGCGACACATTGCTGCGGTCGAGGATCCGCATCACCGTCGACTCACCATACATCGTAGGCAGCGTTGAGACGCGGAGGTCCACCGAGCGGCCACCCACGGTCAACTCAATCCGCCCGTCCTGCGGCAGGCGAGTCTCAGCGATGTCCAGGTCGCTCATGACCTTAATGCGTGCGATGAGCGCTTCGGCAAGATGCGGCGGCGGCGCCTCAAGCTCGAACAGCGACCCGTCAACGCGGTAACGGATCTTGAAGTCGTGCTCGAACGGCTCCAAGTGAATGTCGGAGGCGCGGTCCCTGATCGCCTGATAGAGGATGTAGTTGAGCAGCTTGACGACCGGCGCCGCGGAGGCCATCGCGGCCTTATCCTCGAGGTCAATCTTGCCGCCCTCCTGAGAGAGCTCGCTGACGAGCTCAGACATGCGCGCCTTGCTCTCCGCCGCGTCCTCCTGGTAGTGCTTATCAAGGCCCGCGTTGATCTTCGCCGCGTCGGCGACCACCCCGACGATCTCACAGCCAGTCGTAAAGCCGAGGTCCTGCAACATCGGCGCGTTCGCCGGGTCGCCCATCGCCACCGTCAACGCGGTCCCCTCTAGGCGCACGGGCAGGATCCCGAACGCCCTCGCCGTCGCAAGGTCAATCTTGGCGAGCGCGGCCGGCTGCGGGGGCTCCGCGTCGAGGTCGTGGTACTGCAACCCCGCCTGATCAGCGAGCGCCCGGGCGACGTCGAGCTGCTCAACGCTGCCCATCTCGATCAGGATCTCGCCGAATAAACCGCCTCGATCACGCTGGATCTGGAGCGCCTCCTGCACCACGCCCTCGTGGATCAAGCCGCCCTCTTTGAGGATCTGCCCCAATAATCGACGCGGTCCCGACATCGGTTACTCCGCGGCCCCTCCACCCATCCGGGTGAGCAGCCCTTTGCCGTCGAAGGCACGCTCGATGGCTGTCTCCTGATCGATACGGCCCTCGCGGTAGAGGTCTAAGAGGCAATCGTCCATGAGCATCATGCCCTGACGACGACTGGTCTGTATCACCGACCCGATCTTGAACGTCTCGCATTTACGGATGTGGTTCTCGATGGCCGGCGTCGTCAGCATGACCTCAAATCCGGCTACCCGACCGCCGTCCGGGGTCGGGATCAAGATCTGCGATACGACCGCGACCAGCGATTGCGCCAGCTGAGAGCGGATCTGCTCCTGCTGCTCACGCGGATACTGGTCAATGATCCGGTCAACCGTCCGCGCAGCGCCAGTCGTGTGCAGCGTGCCGAAGACCAAGTGCCCCGTCTCAGCCGCTGTGATCGCAGCGGACGTCGTCTCTAGGTCCCGCATCTCGCCGAGCAGGATCACGTCGGGGTCTTGACGGAGCGCCCGCCGCATCGCCTCGGCGAACGAGCTCACGTCCGTGCCGACCTCTCGTTGCGTGACCTGCGACTGCTGGTGCGTGTGGTAATACTCGATCGGATCTTCGATCGTGATGATGTGGACGTCGCGGTTCTTATTGATCCAATCGATCATCGTCGACAGCGTCGTCGTCTTACCCGAGCCTGTCGGACCCGTGACGAGGATCAGGCCGCGGTGCAGATTCAGTAAGTCTTGCACTGGCTCCGGCAGACCAATCTGATCAAAGGTCAGCAGCTTCTGCGGGATCTGCCGCATGACGATCCCGCGAGCGCCCTTCTGGGTCAGCACGCTGACCCGGTAGCGACACTTGTCTTGATGCGCGACGCCGAAGTCGGTCGAGCCGATCTCGACCAACTCCTGCCAATTGCGCTCCGGCGCGAGCGCCTTGGCCATCGCCTCGGTGTCCTCAGCATTTAACACACCGTCGCCGATCTCGACGAGGCCACCGCTGACACGCAGCACAGGTCGCCGCCCCACGGAGATGTGCAGGTCGGAGGCGCCCTTGTCGTAGGCGACGTCCATCAGTGCGTGAATGTCCATTCCGATAGTCCTAGATAGCGTGTTTACGTTGATAGGGTCAAACAGCCGCCACGACGCGAAGCAGCTCGGGGATGGTCGTCTCACCAGCGAGCACCTTACGCACCCCGTCTTGCAGCAGCGTCGACATGCCACCAGACTGCCAGGCGTACTCACGGAGACGCACCATCGGCTCGCCTCGGAACGTCATCTCGCGGAGCGTGTTGTCCATCTGCAGCAATTCATAGATCCCGCGACGACCTCGGTAGCCGCTATTACCGCAGCACTCGCAACCCTCGGCACGATAGAACGTCGTATCCTGGACCTTCTCGGGGTCGATACCGACGCTGCGCAGCTCGGTCGGGCTCGGCTCATAAGGCTGCCGACACTCCTGGCAAAGCACGCGAATGAGGCGCTGCGCCATCACCGCCTGCACCGACGCAGAGACCAAGAACGGCTTGACGCCCATGTCACAGAGACGAGTGATCGCCGACGTCGCGTCGTTCGTGTGCAACGTCGAGAACACCAGGTGGCCAGTAAGAGCCGCCTGCACCGCGATCTCAGCCGTCTCCCGGTCGCGGATCTCCCCGACCAAGATCACGTTCGGCGCCTGCCGCAGCATGGCGCGTAAGATGCGCGCGAACGACAGCCCGATCCTCGACTTAACCTGACATTGGTTGATCCCAGCGATGTTGAACTCTACCGGGTCCTCGGCCGTGATGATCTTGACGTCCGAGCGGTTGAGCTCTTGCAGCGCGGCGTAGAGCGTCGTGGTCTTCCCAGAGCCCGTCGGCCCGGTCACCAACACGATCCCGTTAGGACGCGAGATGACGCCCTTGAAGCGCTCCCGGTCTTGCCCTTGGAAGCCGAGCTTCTCCATGCTCATCAAGCCGCGCTCTTTATCGAGCAGACGCATGACGATGGTCTCGCCGTGACTAGCAGGCAGTACCGAGGTCCGGATGTCGATATCGCGCGCTTGGCCGTCCTGGTCTTGCGCGCGGAAGCTAATGCGCCCGTCCTGCGGCTTACGCTTCTCGGCGATGTCGAGCCCAGCCATGATCTTCAGCCGGGACGTCAGCGGCGCCAACAGCGCCTCCTCGAGCGCAGCGACCTCCTTGAGCACGCCGTCCACGCGATAACGGATTCGGACCTGCTGCCGGAACGGCTCGACGTGGATGTCGCTCGCCCGCTGGATCAACGCCTCATTGATGGTCTTTGAGACCAACCGAATGATCGGCGCGTCCTCATCTTCATCCTCCGCTGCCTTGCCGCCGCGACCGCCGCCGCCGACCTGCGCGCCAGACTTACCCGTCGCCTTACGAAGCGCCTCTTTGAGCGCCTGCGGCGGCATCAGCGCGCACTGCACCGGGCAGCCAGCTAAGAACCCCAGGTTATCCGCCACGAACGTCTTAAAGGGATCGTCGATCGCGACCCACAGCTCGCCGTCCTTCACGAGCACCGGAAGTGCCTCGTTCTGCTCGATCTGATCGGGCGCGACCTTCTCTAACGCCTGCGGAGACGGGTTCGCCTTGGCGGGGTCGACGAACTTCATGCCGTGGGCCTTGGCCAACGCGCGCCACACGACGACCTCGTCAGCGAGGTTGAGGGCGACAATCGTGCGCTCTAGCGACGCGCCGCGACTAGACGCAGCGGCCTCCGCCTTTTGCAGGCGAGCGTCGTCCAGAACATTGGCCTCCAAGAGGAGGCGCCGGAAGGTCTCAGAACTCAACGGCGAGCGGTAAGCGGGAGAGGGGTCCTTCAGTTATGACGCATCAGAGCGATCCAGGGAAGACCCGACTCCTGGAACCTAGCCGAGCGCGCCGCTGCCGCCGCGTCACCAGGCGTCGGCGCGCCTCAAATATCAGTTCTCGCCGCTTTCCATGCCCTGCGACGCTCAGCCTGCTACGCTCCTCCCCGATGAGCACCAAGATCTCCGACGGGCACGTCGTCACCCTCCACTACCGCCTGACGCTCGACGACGGGTCGGTCGCCGACGAGTCGTTTGGAGGCGAGCCCCTCGCCTACCTCCACGGACACGGCAACCTCGTCCCTGGTTTAGAGTCCCAGCTGACGGGCAAGAACCCCGGCGACAAGTTCGACGCCAAGGTCAGCCCCGAGGAAGGATACGGCGAGCACGACCCAGCGCTCGAGCAGGCCGTGCCACGCAGCGCGTTCCCCGAAGACGCCCAGCTTGAGGCCGGCATCGCCTTTCAGGCCCAGACCGAAGACGGCCAGCCGATCACCCTCTGGATCAACAAGATCGATGGTGACGACGTCACCGTGTCACCGAACCACCCGATGGCAGGCCAGAACCTGAACTTCTCGGTCGAGATCCTAGAAGTACGTGAAGCTACGGCGCAAGAGAAGGAGCAAGGTCACCCGCAGGCCCCCGCGGCGCCAGGCCAGTAGCCGCCGAAGCGACTACGCGGGCTCGTCAGGTCACAGCGTAACAAGGGCGGCGGCGCTACTTCTTGGCTGGCAGCTTGCTAACGAACTTCGACGGGTCCTTCTCGAACTTCGCCTTACATTTGCCACAGCAGAACGCGACCCGCCGCTCTTCGTGCACGACGAAGAACTTGGGGTTCACGTCGGTGCCGCTGACGGGGCACGTGTCATTGATCGGCTTGTTCCGCTCGGCGCGATCGGAGATCTCCTTGCGCGCAGCAGCGAGCCGGGCTTCCACGTAGTCGCCGAGATCCACCTGCACGCCCGCCAAGGCCTTTTTGTGGCTACGCACGCCTTTCTTGGTCACCTTACTCTGCCACAAGTAGAGCTGCTTCAGGTTCGGGAGCGCGGCTACGGCCGCAAGCCCCCTGTCGCCGACCTGCGTGCCATATAGGTTGAGATACTCGAGGTGCTGCAACCCTTTGAGGCTAGCTGCTCCCCGATCTCCCATTTTTGTCCCCGACACGTTGAGGCGCCGCAGCTGCGTCAACTTGCTGAGGCGAGCCGCCGCCCCGTCCCCGATCGCGGTCCGCCCCAAGTTGAGCCAGACTAACACCGGCGCCAACACATCGAGCTGCTGCAACGTCTCATCGGTGACCTTGTCGCGTAACAGCGACAAGTTCACCTCGACGGCCTCAGTGTCAGCAGCGATGCGCTGGATGACGACGCCCGCTTTACGCATCGCGGTGATCGCAGCGTCGATCGCATCACGCTGCGCGCCCGAGATCTCGGGCAAGGCAAAGGTGATCTTCGGCAACACCTGAGCGGCCAGCTCGGCGGCGATGAACTCATCGCCCTCCTCAGGCCAGTCAGCGCCCTCAGCGACCCACCTCCGGAACAACTCCTGTTCCTCCTTCGACAGCGGCTCGCCGTTGGCGGGCATCAGCTCGTCGTCATCGATCTCCAGGCCAAGACGCCTAACCAACTCACTGTCGTCCGGCACCTCGGGGATGACCGACCAAAAGTCCTCGTCGCCTTTGGCGAACACGAACTCGCGAGCGTCAAGGCGAAGGTCTCCCTCCTGCTCTTCAGCGCCATGGCACTCGATGCAGCGCTGCAACAAGATCGGCGCGATGTGCTTGGTGAAGTCGACCTTGCCCTGGGCGCACAATGACAAGCTCGCGAGCATCAGCGAGGCTAGGGTTCGCATAGAGCCAGATCATCGCGGTTGAGGCGCGCCGCGCAAGCCGCAGGGAGCGAACTAATTAACCTGGGGCGCAGACAGCCCTAATGGCGGCGCCGCTGAATGTCATGACCACCCGAGGCCAACACATCTTCGAGGTAGTTCAACACGGACCGAACCCAGTCTCGCTTGGCCGCATATGACCCGGCGAAGAACGAGCGCTTGAAGCCATATATAAGGACGTCCTTGAGCCCGCGCGCGTCGAGCCGGAACGCATCCACCGCCTTCTTGACCTCGTCGGTCATGGTCGTCCGAGAGACCAGCCGATTGTCCGTGCACAGCGCGACGCTGCAGCGTGCCGCCCTCATCTTCTTAAACGGGTGCCGAGATAGGTCCGCCCGCAGCTCAGGGATCGTCTGCTGATTACTCGTTAGGCAGACCTCTAGGGTGATCCGGTGCTCGGCGATGTAACGCACCAAGTCGTCAATGAACCGAGCCTTGTCGGCGATGTTGGGGTCACGGATATGCCGGCGGCTAAAGAGCCAAGTGCCGTGGCCGATCCGGTCGGCGTGACAGTCCGTGATCGCCTGAAAGATCGACTCCGGACCATAGTCTTCCCCCGCGTGCACGGTCTTGCCGAGAAAGTGCTCATGTGCCAACTGAAACGCGGCTTGGTGATCCTTCGCCGGGAAGCCGCGCTCTTGCCCAGCGAGATCAAATCCGACGACTGGCAACCCCTGCTCCTCGCGAGCGGCGACCGCTGCGCGCGCGAGCTCCAGAGACGCGAGCGCGTAGATCTCGCTGGCGGGCGCCGTCGGCAGCGCCTCGAAATAGGCGCGGTAATGCTCGCTGAAGGCTGGCGTGAAGAAGCGCAGCGCGCACACGATCACGCCGGCCTCGAAGCGCGGCACGTCGCCGCGCTTAACCGCAGGGTCACGATTAATCTGCCTCTTCGCCCGCTCTACGCCACGGCACACCGCCTGCAAGACGTCCTTGACCTGAAGGTCGCCGCGGACGTGCAGCTGCGGCGCGAACCGGATCTCAGCGTAGAACACGTTCTCTGCCCGACAGTCCAAGCAGAGCTCATACGCCACGCGCTCGAGCGACTCCGCGTCTTGCAAGCACGCGACCGTGAACTCGAAGCCCTTAAGATACTCGGGTAGGTTCTTATAAGCGCGCTTGAAGACCAGCCTGAGCAGGCCGTCCCGCGTCCGCGACGGCAGCGCGACCCGGTGCTGCTTCGCCAGATCGAGCAGCGTGTCCAAGCGGAGGCTGCCGTCTAGGTGCAGGTGCAGATCTGACTTGGGCAGCGCCTTGAGCAGGGCCTCGCTGATCTGCGGCTTGGACATTCGATGATCATGCGTCGATCAAGACGATGCGACAAGTGCAGGCCGCCGAGCTACGATGGCGCCGTGCCCCGATCCTGGCAGCTGCTCACCGATGACCCCGCAGAGCGCGCGACGTTCTCCGACTTGGCGTCGACGCTCGCGCTTGAAGCCGAGCCAGCGGGCCCGCCAAACCGCCTTCGCCAGGTAAGCTGCATCAAGACCCTCGAACGCCGCTACTTCCTCAAGAGCTTCACCCAGACACAGTGGAAGAACCGCGTCCATTTCGCCACCTCATCACCGCGCGCCGTCGACGACGCCGACCGCGAGAGGCGCGTGACCGACGCCCTGCGCCGCGCTGGCTACGGCGCGCCGCGTCCCGTCGCCTACGGCCGAGACGGCGCCGCCAGTTATTATTTATGCGCAGCGCTTCCGGGGTCCTCGCTGGCCGCGCTTCTGAGCGGCGGTGGCCTAGCCCAAGCACTCGCCGTCGAAGCCGCGCGACACTGCGGACTCCTGCTCGCCGAGGGATTCCGTCTTCCCGACCTCAGCGCGGACCACGTCTTCTTAGACCAAGACGGCGGGCTACACGTCCTGGACCTGCATAACGGCGGGATCGCAAGGCCTGGGGCGCCGCCGCGACGGCTACTCAAACGGGTCCTACGACGCTTCGGGCGCTCGGCGCAGGGGCTGCCGATCACACAGGTGACGGCCATGCGCTTCGCGACGCGATTACTACGCACCGCCGGGACCTCCGCTCGACAACGCCGCGCGTTGCTTGACAGCGCGGAGCCGCTCGCCCCATCAGGGCCGTGACGATCGACGGTGACCGCGCTGGATACCGACCAAAAAGCGAGGCTGGCCTCACCGACGGAATGAACCTAAAACTCACGTTCGCACCGTTTGCGCTCCGCTTCGGTGGCAGGCTTCGGAACGATTAGGCGACGATCAGTGACCCCGCACCAACTCGACGAGCATCTGTCAGCCGCACGCGACCTGCTGCGCAGCCTAGACCTGAAGGTCTGCGAACGCCCCGCGCCGCTCGCTTCCGGGCACCATTCAAGCCTGCCGCTCCTCGGCCAGAACGCGGCTGGCGCGATGTTCCTGCTGAAGTATTACCTGCCACAGGCCGCAGAGACCATCCTGCCAGCGCAGGCTCGACACGCCGACTACGCACGCCGCGAGACAGGCTTTTATCGACTACTCGACAGCGTCGACCCCGAACGGAGAGACTTCCCGGCGCCCCGCACCATCGCAATGGGCCCCGGAGAGCCCGCGCCGTGGCTGCTGCTTGAGTGGCTACCCACCGCCGTCGGGCCGATTGAAGAAGTGGTCAGCCAAGAGCACATTTTAACGCTGCTTGAGCGCCTCGCCGCGATGGGGACCGATCGCTTGCTCGGGCGACGAGGCCTCCCGCTGGAGCACTGGGACCCCGTCGCCTACCTCGACCGGATCCGCAGCATGTATGACGCTGTCTTGAACGTCCTCGGCGAAGCGCGCTGGCGTCAGCTACAACGGTTCTTCGCGGAAGCAGTCAGGTGGACCGACGGCCGCCCACACGTGCTCGTTCACGGCGACTTCCAGCAAGACAACGTCATCATCACGGACGAAGACCGCCCGTTTCTCGTGGACTTCGAACGAGTCGGCATCGGCAACCGTGACCACGACTTTGCCTGGTATTGGCTTCATAGCGAGCGACGTCCTGAGTGGAAACGGGACCTGCTGATGCGCTGGCTCGGTGACTCGGTCGGCGGCGACCGCATCCGCGCTGAGTGGGGTATCCGCAGCGCGGTCGCCTACCTCGCGATCCGCCGCCTGCGCTGGGGATACCTCAGCCACGGCGACGATGACCCGCGACAAAGCTCCAACCTCGCGCTCCTAGATGCCAGCCTTGAAGGCGGCGCCGCTCTGTTCCCGAGTTGAGGGAGGCAACAGCCTCCCGAACAGCCCCGCGCGAGGTGCCCAGGATCAGCGGCATAAGGCGCCTACTTTTTTAGGCATCTGGGGCGCGCCGGGAGCAGGCAACGCGCCAACCGGTCGGTAAGAGCGCGCTTTAAGGACGACCCAGCGCTCCGCCGTTCGACGGCACGGCATTTGTATGGGCCGGGTATGACGGCTCGGATCGAACAGGCAGATTTCACGGATGAAGATCTCGTCGAGCAACTCCGGGCCGGCGCGACCGAGCTAGCGATGACCGAGCTGGTCGAGCGATACGGCAAGCGGATCCACCACTTCGTCCAGGGCATGATCCGCGACCCGCACCTCGCGAGCGACGTAACCCAAGAGGTCTTCGAGAAGATCCTGCTTAAGCACGAGCTCTATCGCTTAGGGACCAACTTCCGAGCGTGGATCTTTGAGATCGCGCGCAACCAAGCGCTGACGATGCTGCGCAGCCGTAAGCGGCTGCCGCAACACGCCAGCGCTTTGCAGCCTGCGGGCGGCCAAGAGGCCCCCTTCCTCGAGAGCGTGCCGGCGCGCCCGGAGAACGAAGAGCTTGTCGAGGCCGAGTTCATGAGCGCCTTTCAACAAGCGGTTGACGACCTCCCGGAGCACTACCGAGTCGTGTTCGATCTTTGTGTGCGGAAAGGCCGCCCGTATCAATCGGCAGGGGCCGAGCTAGGCGTGCCAACTGGGACCGTCGCTATCCGGATCATGCGAGCCCGCAAGCGCCTCTTCACGGCCCTAGAGCACCACCTCGGTCGACTCCGGCGGCCGCCCGCCTGCTTCCGCTAACCGCTCGAGCGGCCGCGCTTCAGCCGAGATCGATCCCGAGATCGAGGAAGGCCTGGTCTGCCAAGCGCTCCCAACCTCGGTTCGCCGCGGGCGAGGCGGGGCTCGGGTGAGGGATCCGACCGACTTGCAGGCCGGCCTCGTCGATCTCAGCCGCAAACAGCCTGCGGATCCGCGCCTCCGCGAACGCGCCGACGCCCACCAACCACGCCGGCTCCAACGCCTCCACCACCTGCCGCAACACGCGATCGCAGATCGTGAACAGCGGGGCGGACTCAGCCTTCTTTAGCTTGTCTGGCGTCAAGTTGGCGCCCGTCTCACTCAAGAAGGCCAGGGGGCAATAGTTGTAGACGAAGAAGCGCGAAGCGAACCGCTCGGGCGTCCCGAACCGCTGCGCGGCCCAGCCCCAGAGGCGCCGACCGGACACCTCGCTGCGCGTGGACTCGAGCCCGAGGATCGGTCGCTTCGCGTGCTCGACCTTCGGCTTGCGCACCGCGCCTCGCAGCCCCATCCAACCCTTGACCGCATCAACCTCACCGAACGGCACCCCCGTCTGCACCATCCCGAATGGTCCAGGGTTCATGCCGAGCATCACCACCTGCTTTCTGCCGTCGCCGAACCGCTCAAGATACTGACGGTGAAGATCCCAGGCATACGTGAGCGGGTTGTATACGCACGCGACCGGCCCGGTGAACGACAACCGTCCAAGCTTGGGTTTCGCGCGCGCGACGATCTCGGTGAGACTCATCTAACCAACATAGCTGCGAGGCGCGCGCCGCCGCAAACGAGGCGACCTACCAGCCCTGCCTGCGCCCGAGATTCTCAGGCCGCTCGTCGCCGTTCGCGACGTGCCAGCCCGTCCAAAAGGCCAGGCTCGCGATGCGCTGCATCTTCGCACCGTCCAGCTTGTCCGCGTGGTCCGTCACCTGGTGGTAGTCCTCATGCTCGCCGTTACAGAAGAAGACGACCGGGATGCCCTTTTTAGCGAAGTTGTAGTGGTCGCTCCGGCTGTAGTACTTGTCGCCGGAGGAGAACGTGATGCCCATCGACTTCGCGAACACGGCCGAGTCTTGGACGATGGTCGAGAACTTAGGGTGGCGATAGCTAGGCGTGACCGTGACCTCCATCTCCCCTGACTCGGGGCCGTTGCGACCGATCATGTCCGTGTTGATGTTCGCGACGAGCTTGTCGAGCTGCCAGGTCGGGTGGTCGCTGTAATACTGCGACCCCCAAAGCCCGAGCTCTTCGCCCGACACCGACAGGAAGATCACGCTGCGCCGCGGCGGCCGCTCGGCCTTGGCGTACGCTCCCGCGATCGCCAGCAGCCCCGCGGATCCAGACGCGTTGTCGTCCGCGCCATTAAAGACGTCGCCGTCCATGCGCTTGCCGACGTGGTCCATGTGCGCCGAATAAACGATAGCCTCATCGCGCAGCTCAGGGTCACTGCCGACGAGGACCGCGCAGACGTTGCTCGCCGTTGCGTCCTCGTCATGTTTGACTTCGACCTTGACGCTACACGAGACGGCAGCGCTGCCTTTCGGCGACTCCTCGCCGTCCTGAAGGAACGCTCGGAACTCCGCCCAGTCGACGCCGAGCGCTCCCAGCACCTGCTCGCTCGCCGTGGTCGAGAGCACCATCGTCGGCACTCCCCCGCTGCGCGCCAGCCGCCCCATCATCGACATGGAGCGATCTGCGCCAGGGAAATTAGGGGTGACCATCGCCTTGCCAGGAGACAACGCGACGTAGTTGAGCACGTCGGAGAGCCCGACCTTATCTTCATACTGCACAAACAAGACCGCGCCTGCGCCGACCTTGGCGAGGTTGCGCGCGGTCCGACCGAGCGAGCTGAGCACGCCGAACGACATGCCGAACTTCTGCTCGACAGACAGGTCCTCGCGCACGCTGCCGCGCGGTCCCTTGACCGCCACGATCGCGACCTTCCCCGCGAGGTCCGCGCCTTCCGGGAGGTCCCTTGAGGCGCCACGCGTGCGGCCATATCCAAGCCACGCAGCTTCACCCTGCAGCGAGACCTTGACCTCACTCGCCCCTAAGATCGCAAACCCATCCTCGAGCTGAAGTTCTCCGACCTGCAGCGCCGAGCCGTCGACCAGGAACGTTCGCTCGATGCCATAGCGCTGGAAGTACGAGCGCGGGCCAGACGCATCGTCCCCCTCGAGGTCCCCGAGCGGGCCGAGCCCCAGCGACTGAAAGTGCTCCGCGATATAGGCGGCAGCGGCCTGTTGCCCCGGCGAGCCAGTCAAGCGACCGCCAAGCTCATCTGACGCGAGATAGTCCGCGTGCTTGAGCATGTCCTTGGCGTCGATCGTGCGCATCGCAGCTGGAGGCTTGATCGCCGCGGGCTCAGGGTCGGACTGCTGAGCGAGAAGTGGCGAGCCGAGGCCTAATGCCAGCGCCGTCGAAAATGCAGCGAGCGTTCGGAACATGCGATCAGTCAGGTTGGTTCAAGGAGGTCCGCCGGACACAATACGGCGTATTCACCCACAGTGGTCAGAGCGAACCAGTAACTGTCGCTCGCGAGCCATAAACCGCCCAACCATGCCAACCCACACCCCCAGCCGCCGCGCGTTCCTCCTCGCTACTGGCGCCGCCCCCCTCTCGGCCTCGCTCGCGGCCCAGCGCCTCCTCGGCCTCAATGGACCGGGAGACATGGAAGCGTTTGGGAGACTGATCGGGCTGCGATTCAGCGAGCAAGAGACCGCGCAGGCCGAGCGCAACCTCACCGATTTACGGCGCGACTACGACGCGCTGCGCGAACGCGGGCCCACCTTCGAGATGGCGCCGAGCACCGCGTTTGACCCCTTCCCCCCGGACAGCGTGAGACCGGCCGCGACGGCGCGGACCGCGATAGAGATCCCGCGCGACGCGACGATGCCAGCGTCTGACGTCGACCTTGCGTTCCTCAGCGTCCTTGAGTTAGCGAGCCTCCTCCGCCAACGCAAGGTCTCATCGCGGCGCCTGACGGAGCTCTCGCTCGCGCGGCTAAAGCGCTTCGACCCCGAGCTCTTGTGCGTCATCACTTTGCTCGAAGACGAAGCCCTCGCTCGCGCAGACGCGATGGACGAAGAGCTCATGGCCGGCAAAGATCGAGGGCCCCTCCACGGCATCCCCTACGGGGCCAAGGACCTCTTCGCGTGGCCCGGCGCGCCGACCACGTTCGGGGCTAAGCCGTATGAAGCGCAGCGCTGGGACGTTGAGGCAGCCTGCCTCTCGAAGCTCAAAGAGGCAGGGGCCGTACTCTGCGCCAAGCTCTCGCTCGGCGCGCTCGCCATGGGAGACCTCTGGCACGGCGGCAGGACGCGCAACCCATACAACCCCGAGCAAGGCAGCAGCGGCTCCTCCGCGGGCTCGGCCAGCGCCGTCGCCGCCGGGCTCGTGCCATTCGCGATCGGCTCCGAGACGCTCGGCTCGATCATCTCCCCTTGCCGACGCTGCGGCGTCGGCGGTCTACGGCCGACCTTTGGCGCAGTCAGCCGCTACGGCGCGATGCCGCTGTCGTGGACCATGGACAAGATCGGCCCGATCGCGCGCAGCGCGACCTGCCAAGGCATCGTGCTCGACGCGATCCGCGGCGCAGACGGCAAGGACCCGTCCGCGCGCGACACCGCGTTCACGTGGACCCGCGGCGCGAGCCTCGAAGGCCTGCGCGTCGGCGTGCTAAAGGTGCCCGGATGGCCACGCAGCGATGATGACCGACGGTTCCTTAGCTGGCTACAAGACCGCACGGGAGCCCCGCGCGAGGTGGACCTCCCCGACGCACCTTACGGCGCGATGCTGCTGATGCTCCACGCCGAAGCCGCAGCGGCCTTCGACGAGCTGACCCGCTCAGGCAAAGACGATCAATTACCGGGCCAACGCGCGGGCGACTGGCCGAACGCGTTCCGGAGCGCGCGCACGATCCCCGCGGTCGAATACATCCAGGCCAGCAGGGCGCGCATGCAGCTGCTCGGCGCGATGCGAGAGGCCCTGCGCGGCCTCGACGTCCTGGTGTCTCCGACGCATGGAGGGCCGACCCTCACCGCGACCAACCTGAGCGGCCACCCGACCCTGGCGCTACCGATCGGCCGCGGCGCCCGCGATGGCGACGGCGGTCGCCCCACCCTCATCGCGCTGAGCGGCCAATTGGACGGCGAAGGACCGCTGCTAGAAGTCGCGGAAGCTTGGCAACGCGAAACGTCATGGCACCGCACCCGCCCAGCGCTCACCAACCGATGACTCGACGTCCACGGTTCTGGCTTGGCCTGCTGCTGGCGTCGAACTCGGTGCTCCTCTTCGCTCGCTGCGTCCCAGTCCCCGCATCACCGCTGCGCGGTGACGAGATCGGCGCCGCGTCGCCGGCAGCTGATGACTGCATCATCGCCGCTGGCAAGCGAATCCCGATCGGCACCCGCGTCGTCACGTGGCGCGAACCGGGCGGCTTCAACGCGTATCGGACCGGCAAGCACTTCGACCGCACCAAGGGGCTAGACGGCAAGCAACGCTACGGCGAGCGCCCAGGGAGCCCGAACAGCCTCGAGGAACTTCGAGCGAGCGTGCATCAGTTCGTGATCCACTACGACGTCTGCGGCACCTCGCGTCAGTGCTTCAAAGTGCTGCACGACAAGCGGAACCTGTCCGTGCACTTCCTGCTCGACGTCGACGGCACGGTCTACCAAACCCTGGACGTAAAGGAGCGCGCTTGGCACGCGACCGTCGCCAACGACGGCGCGGTCGGCGTCGAGATCGCGCACCCAGGCGCGTGGCGGAGCCCGCTAAACGCCGACATGCGCCGCTGGTATGAGCGAGATCAAATGGGGTGGCGGATGAAGTACCCCGCTTGGATGCGAGAGACCGGCGTGCGCACCGAGGGCTACATCCCCCGCCCCGACCGGCCCGACCTCATCGCCGGCGCCGTGCAAGGCGATGAATACCACCAGTTCGACTTCACCGCCGAGCAGTACGCAGCGCTCGCGAGGCTGATCGCAGGCCTCAACCAAGCGCTGCCGCGGATCCAACTAGCCGCGCCACGTGACGCAGCAGGCGCAATCATCGATCGAGCGCTGACGCGCGCGGACCTGCTCGCGTTCGACGGCGTCGTGGGCCACTTCCACGTCCAGACAAACAAGCAAGACCCTGGGCCCGCCTTCCAGTGGGAGCGCGTGCTCCGCGACGCGGCTGCGCTCCGCGGCCGCTGAGCCGTTTCATCGCGGCGCCGTCGGGCGACTGCGGCCAGCTGAACGCAGCGCCTCGAGCTCGGCCGAGAGCGCGCGGACCAGCTCTGGTTGCGTCGGCGCGAGGTCGCGCGACTCGCCGACGTCCTCGAGCATGTCAAACAACTGATATGGCCCCTCGAACGGCTTGCCCCTAGGCCGCTGACGACCGCCAGAGCCGTTGCCGAGCACTAACTTCCACCGACCCTTTCGCAGCGCGAACATGCCAGCCGCTGAGTGGTGGACCACTGGCGCTCGCTCAAGCGGCGAGCGCGTCCCACGCGCGGCGCCTAGGAAGCTGAAGCTGTCTTCCGCTGCGTCGTCGTCGAGCGGCGCGCCGACGATCTCTGCGCAGGTCGCGAAGAAGTCGGTCAAGCACACCGTCGCGCCGACGCGCGCACCAGCTGGCACGACGCCCGGCCAGCGCACGAAGAACGGCACGCGATGACCCGCTTCCCAGATGTCGGCCTTCGTGCCCCGCAGCGGACCGTTCGCGCGATGCCGCGTTGCTCGATAACCCTGGATGCTCACGTCGTCGACGTGATCCCGGGTCATCGGATCATCGAATCGATACATGAACGAGCCGTTGTCCGACGTATAGACAAGCAACGTGTCCTCCGCGACCCCAGCTTCATCCAAGGCGGACAGCACGCGGCCGACCGCGTCGTCGACCTGAGCGACGAAGTCCCCATAGTCCCCGAGCGACGTCTTCCCCCGGAAGTCACGGTGCGGGAGCACGGGTTTGTGCGGCGCTGGGAGGGGCAGATACAAGAAGAACGGCTGCTCGGTCCGCGACCGCGCTCGCACCACCTCGCAAGCGTGATCGACCAGACTTCCCAAGACCTCTTCCATCACCAGGTCTGGGGCGCGGGGACCTTTGCGCAGGAACGCCGGGAAGCGCTGCTGCGGCTGATCCACCACCCGCGGGTCGGTCACGCGCCCGTCGTCAATGTAGACGTAGGGTGGGAAGTCGAGCGAAGCCGGGATGATGTAGCTGTGATCGAAGCCGTATTCATTCGGCGCCGACCCCACCGGCTGATCAAAGTCGATCTCGCCCTCTGGCCCCTTAGGCCAGCTCAGGCCCAGGTGCCACTTGCCGACGACGGTCGTGTGATAGCCGGCGTCCTGCAGCATGGACGCGACCGTCTGACGGCCAGGCTCAATCACTGGGCCGCCGTAGCCGTTGATCACGCCGCGCTTGAGTCGGCCGCGCCAGCAGTAGCGGCCGGTCATGACGCCGTAGCGCGTCGGCGTACACACCGACGAAGGCGAGTGCGCGTCCTCGAAGGTGCAGCCGGCGGCGGCGAGGCCGTCTAGGTTCGGGGTAGGGATCTCGCTCGCGCGATTGATCGCGTGCACGTCGCCAAACCCCATATCATCAGCGAGCACGAACACGATATTCGGCCGGCTGATGCCTACAGCGCCGCGAGCGGCGTCGTGCGTCTCGCATGATGAGACGCAGAAAAGAAGAACGGCCACGCAGAGCTTCTGCATGGCCGTCCATCTTGTGGCCCGCCGTGGGCCGCAGCAAGCGCGGCCCAGGCGTCCGTATCAATCAGAAGCTAGAGACGTAGCTCCTGATGCCGTTGCTCAGCGTCATACCAAACGAGTTCTGGCCGTTGGGCAGCGAGTTGGGCTGGACCAGGTTGATCCCTTGCGCAAAGAACTCGACCCCCGAAGGCGCGCCCGCCGGGATCGAGAACGTCGTGGACAACGTGGTGCCAGGGCCAACGACCGCCAAGGGGAGGTCCAACGAGCCGACGTAGGCGTTACAGCCGGGCGCGCCCAGGAAGGCGAGCGGCAAGCCAGGGTTCGTCTGCAGGAAGCTGATCACCACCAGCCCGACGCTGACCCCGCCGCCGATGTCACGCATGTTGTCGATGGTGTAAGACACCGTCGAGCCCGTGGTCGAGCTTGACACTGGCGCGCCAGACGCGCCGAGGCTGAGCGCGCTCACGTTGGTCGCCGACATGACCGAACTGTTCAGGGCGCTCACGTCGACGCCGCCGCCGTTCACCGACGCGCCAGCTGGGCTGTGGCCGACGAGCCAAATCTCAGGGTTGGTCGTGTTGAGGTTCTCGAACTCGATCGAGAACGAGCCCGACGCGGTGTCCCAGATGAACTGCACCGTGTTCGCTACGCCGGTGTTCCAGCCGGAGACCGCCAGATACGTCACGGTCGCGACCGATCCGTTCTCTTCGTACCAGATGTCCCCGGCGCCGCCGCCGCTGGCCGAGTGGAGGTCCGTCCACGCGTACAGGCCCTCGAAGGCGTCGCCCAGCATCGTGGTCACCGACGGCGTGAAGCCGTTGTTGTTGCCGCCGCCGAGCGCGATGTTGCAGTTCGAGCCGACCCACACGCCGAGCGTGCCGCCGACGATGTTCGAGTCTTGGAAGTCATCGTCGCCGAGCGGCATGATCGTGGCGTTCGCGCCAGGGGCGATGCTGCCGTTGCCGGCGCCCGTGGTCACGAGGTAGCCGGTGCCCGGCGCGCCGCCGAGGCTGATGCCGTTGATGATGCTCCCGTCGAGGTCCATCGCCACGGGATCGAGCTCTTCGTAGAACGAGTCCGAGATGTTGTAGCAGCCTTGCCCGTAGGGCTCATTGAGCGCGGGCGTGCACCCCTGGTTGATCGCCAGGTAGCCCGTGCCAGCGTTCACGAAGGTGACGGTCTGGTCGTTCAGGTCGAACGGCGAAGCTGCCGGCGGGACGTACGCGGGGAACGCCTCGTAGATCACGTAGTCGTTAAGGTTCTGCGCCACGCCTGAGGACAGGTCGGCCGAGCCGGGGTCGACGACGCCGTCTCCGCGAGACACGATCGTGCGCGGATCGTTCTGGCCCGCGTTGGCCGTGCCGGTCACGTTGCCGTCGAAGTAGAAGTCGACGTTGCCCGTGTCGGAGATCTGAGCTTGGAACGTGTATAGCGGGTCCGGACCCGACTGCGTCGTGGCCCACCACTCAACCACGCGCTCCCAGGTCACGATGAACTTACCGGGGACCGAGTTGTTCACCCAGACACCGCCGCTGACGCCTGGCTGGCTCCAGAAGTCCATGAACAACGGCGCGATCCGCGGGTCGTCACCGACGGTCGTGCCGAGCGCGACGTCGATGTCCTGGTAGGCCGTGCCCGGACCCGTCGGGCCGTTGGTGCCAGCACCCTGAGTGAGATACATCATCCCGTTCTCAGTGATGACCGTGTGCGTGTAGGAGTTCGCGCCGAAGGTGATGGTGAACCCGAGCGGTTGCTCGTCGAACGCGACGTCGTCGCCGAAACCGGCGGTGCCACCCGCGAGAGGAGCAAGGACACCGAAGTTCTGCTCAAAACACTGCGCTTGAGCGGTCACCGCGAGCGCACCGATTGCCCCGAGAGAGATGAGAAGGCGTTGCATGATTGCCTCAGATAGAGTCAAGGATTTGGACAGGAACAGTCTACGCCGCTCCCAACGAGAGAAACGACGGCGCAGAGTGCGCCGCTAGTTACAACAATACCAAGCTTGCCGCGCATTCGGACGGCGCGAACCATCAAGATCACATCGATGGCACGACTCGCGTATTCGCAACGGCGCATTCGCGCACCGTCGACCTCATGCTAGCGTGGGCGCTGAGCGCCTCGCCACGGCACGAAAGCTCACCGCCACGACCGATGCAAACGACGACGCAGCCACCGTGGATCATCCGCCCGATCCGCCGCCGAGATGACGCAGCCATGGCGCGCATCATCCACGACGTGATGACCGAGCATGGCTGCAGCGGTCCCGGGTTCGCCCTCCACGACCGCGAGGTCGCGCACATGACCGCGACCTACCGCGGCGGCCGCGCGGCATATTACGTCGTCGAGCGCGCGGGCGAGATCCACGGCGGCGCGGGCTTCGCGCCGCTAGAGGGCGCCTCCGACAAAGACCTCTGCGAGCTCCGTAAGATGTATTTCCTGCCCGAGTGCCGCGGGCGCGGGCTCGGCCGCGCCATGCTCGCCCTGGTGCTCGACGAGATGAGGCTAGCTGGCTTTCGCAGGTGTTACCTCGAGACGACCTCGTGGATGCAACGCGCCCAAAGGCTCTATCTGCAAGCCGGGTTCATCCAGCAGCCCGCGGCCGAAGGCGCGACCGGCCACCACGGCTGCGACACCTTCTTCAGCCTGAGCCTCTGAAGCGGTCGGTGAGGCCCCGCGAGGCCCAACGGCACCAAACCACCGATGACGCCGACCGGTCAAATCGCCCAGAGCGATCCAGCAAACAACGCCGCAACCCGCAGCGATTAGGGCACTAGGTGAAGGAGGCGGCCTGCCGATAAGAGGCGCAGAACAACCGCGCAGTCCGCGCCGTCCGCCCGCAACATGAGCATTCTCGAATATGGCGCAGCCGCGGCCTTGCCCGGCTGGCTGATCCCGATCCTCACCGCAGCGCTGCTGCTAGCGCCCGTGTTCACCGCGCGCCCGCTCTGGATGGTCGCAGCCATCTGGACCGCGACCGCTTGGAGCTTCGGCTGGCCCATCTGGCTCATGGCGCTGATGCTCGCGCCGATGACGGTGCTGCTCGTGCGCCCCCTGCGTCGCGCGCTGCTCAGCGACCGAATCCTCGACTTCTTCGTCAAGAGCGGCTTCATGCCTGCGATCAGCGACACCGAGCGAGAGGCCATCGCTGCCGGCACGGTCTGGCTCGACGGCGAACTATTCTCAGGCCGACCCGCGCTGCGCAAGCTCGCGACAGCTGAATACCCCGGCCTGAGCGCGGAAGAGCGCGCCTTCCTCGAAGGCCCGGTCCAGGAGCTCTGCGACATGAGCGACGACTGGCAGATCCACCAGCAGCGGGACCTCCCACAAGACGTCTGGGACTTCTGCAAGCAGGAGGGCTTCTTCGGCCTCAACATCGACAAAGGCTACGGCGGCCTCGGCCTGTCCGCATCCGCCAACAGCGCGGTGGTGCAGAAGCTCGCCTCGCACTCCCTGCCGCTCGCGATCACGGTCATGGTCCCGAACTCGCTCGGCCCAGCCGAGCTGCTCTCGCACTACGGCACAGAAGCACAAAAGCAGCACTGGCTACCAGCCCTCGCAGACGGGAGCCAGGTGCCGTGCTTCGCGCTAACAGAGCCAGGCGCTGGCTCGGACGCAGGCGCGATCAACGCCACCGGCACGGTGTTCCGCGATGAGCAGGGCGTGCTGATGTTGCGCCTCTCATGGAATAAGCGCTACATCACGCTCGCGGCCGTCTCGACCGTGCTGGGCCTCGCGTTCCAGCTGCGCGACCCCGAGAACTTGCTCGGCAAGGGCGCGGCGCCAGGGATCACCTGCGCGCTCGTACCGACGAACACCCACGGGGTCACGCTCGGACGGCGCCACGATCCGCTAGGGGTCCCGTTTTACAACTGCCCCACCAGCGGCCGCGACGTGATCGTGCCGCTTGAAGAGGCGATCATCGGCGGCAGCGCAGGCGCGGGGCGCGGCTGGAAGATGCTGATGGAGTGCCTCGCCGCTGGCCGCGGCATCTCGCTGCCAGCGACCGCAGGCGGCGGCGCCCAGATGACTGCGCGCGCCGTCGGCGCCTACGCCGCTGTACGCCAACAGTTCGGACTCGCGATCGGCAAGTTCGAAGGCATTGAAGAGCCGCTGGCGCGCATCGCAGGATCGACCTACCTGCTCGAGGCTGCCCGGCGCTTCGTCAATGGCGCGCTAGATCAAGGGCACAAGCCCGCCGTGGTCACCGCGATCGCCAAATACAGCACCACCGAACTGTGGCGCGACATCATCAACGACGGCATGGACATCATGGGCGGCGCTGGCATCTCGCGCGGCCCTCGCAACCTGCTCGCCAACGCCTACACCGGCACCCCGATCTGCATCACGGTGGAGGGCGCCAACATCCTGACTCGGACTCTGATGATCTTCGGCCAGGGCGCGATTCGCTGCCACCCGTACGCCTACGCCGAACTTGACGCCATCCAACGCGGCGACAAGCAGGCGTTCGATAAGGCCTTTTGGCCCCACGTCGGACACGTGGCCACCAACGCCGTCCGCGCGAGCCTGCTCGGGCTGACCAGGGGCTGGCTGACGGCTGCGCCTGGAGCTGCCGCGACCAAGCGCTACTGGCGCAAGCTGAACTGGGCGTCGGCCGAGTTCGCGCTGCTCGCCGACGTAGCCATGGGCTCGCTCGGCGGGAACCTGAAGCGAAAAGAGAAGCTGACTGGCCGCTACGCGGACTGGTTCAGCTGGATGCTCTTAAGCAGCGCCGCCCTGCGCCGATTCGAGGCCGAGGGCCGCCGCGCAGAGGACCTACCGCTGCTGCAATGGACCATGGAGACGGCGTTCACCAAGATCCAAGCGGCCCGTGAGGGCATTCATCAAAACCTACGGCTGCCGGTCATCGGGGGCGCGCTGGGCAAGGTGCTAGGCCTGTATTCCCGCCTGAACCGGTTCGGCGCCGCGCCAAGCGACAAGACCACGCACAAGACGGCCCGTACGCTGCTGCAGCCTGGCGAGCAGCGCGACCGGCTCACCGGCAACGCCTACGTCCGCGACGGAGCGACGTCAGCGCTCGGCAGGCTGGATCACGCGCTGGAGCTTTGCACCGCGACAGAGCCAGTGATCAAGCGGATCAAGGCAGCGATCAAAGCAGGCGCGCTACCGAAGGCCCGCCCTGCGCAGCTGCTCGAACAAGCGGTCCAAGCAGGGGTCGTGACCCGCGAGGAGCGCGACGCCGTAGAGATGGCCGAGTCCGCCCGCGCCGAAGCCATCGCCGTAGACAGCTTCACGCTGCAGGAATACCTCGGCGCCGCCACGGCCGAGGCCCCTACAACCGCTCAGCGAGCTTCTTAATGCCGGCGAGGACCGCCACAGCACAGCTGGAGGAACTCTCCACAGACGCACTGCCCAACGCGAGGTTGGCCTTCGGGTGCGGCACGCGCTAGCGTCTAGCTAGTGACTGACGGAATCCTCGTTTACCAACAGATCCGCGCACTGATCGAAACGGGCGCCCTCACCTCTACCCCAGCGATCGCGCCGACGCAGATCCAACCCGCGTCGCTCGACCTGAGGCTGTCGACGCGAGGGTATCGCGTGCGCAGCGGCTTCTTACCAGAGAACTGCCGCGTCGCCGATCGCCTAGAAGAGATGACGCTGTATCCCTTCGACTTGACCGACGGCGCAGTCCTGGAAAAGGGCCACTGCTACATCATCCCGTTGCTTGAGCGGATCGAGAAGCCGCTCGAACACCTGATCCGCGCGAACCCGAAGTCATCCACTGGACGCCTCGACCTGTTCACCCGAGTGCTCGCAGACAACTGCGGCCGCTTCGAGACCGTCATGCCGGGCTACACGGGGCCGCTCTACCTGGAGGTCGTACCGCGCAGCTTCCCGGTCCGGGTGCGCACCGGCCTGTCGCTGTGCCAGATCCGGTTCTCCTCAGGAAAGGCATCCCTGACTGACGACGAGCTACGCGCCGAACACGAACGGGAGCCGCTGCTGTTCGACGACGCAGGGCGACCGCTTCCGACAGACAAGCTCCGCCTAGACAACGGGCTAATGATGGGCGTCGCAACGAAGCGCGATCGCGACATCCAAGGCTCGATCGGCTACGTCGCCCGCCGCTACACGGGCGTGCTCGACATGAACAAAGAGAGCGGTCATGACATGAACGACTTCTTCGAGCCGATCATGGAGCCGCCGCGCGGTCACCTCATCGTCGAACCCGAAGAGTTCTACATCTTCGCGAGCAAAGAGCGCGTCCGCATCCCCCCGCACCTCGCCGCGGAGATGGTCGCCTACGACGTCGGGATCGGCGAACTCCGGACCAACTACGCAGGCTTCTTCGACAACGGCTTCGGCGGCGCAGAAGGCACCCGCGCCGTGCTCGAAGTCCGGCCGCACGACGTCCCGTTCCTCCTTGAGGACGGCCAGGTGTTCTTCAAGCTCGACTTCTTCAAGACGCAAGAGGCGCCAGCGGTCGTATACGGCGACCGAACGCTGAGTTCGCACTACCAAGGGCAGGCGCTCAAGCTCAGCAAGCACTTCCGACCAATCTAGGCCGCGCTGCGCCAGAGCCGCAGGCCCACCCCATAAGCACGGGATCACCTGACATGCTGCTGCAACGGGCGGACGAGAAAGCAGCGATGGTCTTCACGGACCTCGCATCAGCGCTTGACGCTGGCCTGACGCTCAAGCACCTCGGCGGCGACGCAGCCCTCGACGAACACGCGCTCGCCGACCTCTGCGAACGCCGCGCGGTAACGTTGCGCCCGCCAGAGCGGATCGTGCTCGCCGCGGCATGGAAGAGCGGCAACGCGTCGACGTGCCTCCGCAAGCGCGCGGCAGCGCGCCAACGTCGCGCACAATTCCTGCACGCGACCCAGAGCGCGCTCGCGTATCCGACCCTGCTCTTCGCCCTCTTATTCGTCGCCGCGCTCGCGACCATGACGTTCATCGGGCCGCTCGTCGCGGTCGTGATCTCGCTCGTCTATGCGACCATCTGCGTCGGAAGCGTCGCCTTGGCGCGTAAGCTCGGGCGCGGTGACTCCTCGCTTGAGCGGCTCCCGATCGTGAGCGGCGTCGTGCTCGAGATGCGAGAGCTGCCATACCTTGAGACGCTGCACGCGCTCTACAGCGCCGGCGTCCCGATCGTAGACGCACACCGAACCGCGCACCCTACCGTGCGCATGCAAGGCTTGCGCGAACAGCTGACCATTGCGCAGCGGCTGCTCGAGGAGGGGCGATCGCTACAAGAGGCGCTCGCGACGTCCTCAGCGCTCAGCCTCGAGACGCGCACGTTACTCGCGACGGGCGAGCAGAGCGGCGACCTCGAAGGCGCGCTTGAGCGCGCGCTGCAGCGCCGGTCGGAGATGGCCACACGACGCCTAACGAGCGCAGCTCGGACGATCAGCGCGGTCGCCTACGGCGTCGCCGCTGCCGGGGTGTTCGCGATCGCCGTGTTATTCTACACCAAGTTCTACGCGCCGCTCTTCGCCGTGATGAGGTGACGAGCGCCCGTAAGTCAAGCCCCCGCGTCATCGACAGCCGGGCACGAGCATGGTGACCGGGAGCCAGAACTAAGCTAGAACTAGATATTCATGCGACTCGGCCTGACCCAATCACTGCGCGCGGAGCAACGACTGATCCAGTCGCCGCAGATGATCCAGGCGATGCAGGTCCTGCAACTGCCGCTCATCGAGCTAAAAGACCAGGTCGAGCAGGAGCTGCAAGAGAACGTCTTCCTCGAACGCAAAGACGAAGCGGAACGTAGCGATCCGGCCGCCGCGAACGACGGCGTTGACGACCCGGGCGATGGCCACGGAGAGCCATACGAAGACCGCCTGCACCGCGAATTCTCGGCGGAGATCGATCAGCTGGAGTCGCGCGTCGAGCCGAGCTGGCGACAGCGATCGGGCGGACTCAGCGGCGACGACGAAGACAAGAAGTTCGAGGCGCTCCAGAACACGCCGGGGCGCACGACCTCGCTCGCGGAATACCTGATGACGCAAGTGCGCACGCAGGAAAGCGACCCAGGACTGATCGCGGTCGTCGAACACGTCGTGTTCTCGCTGGACGAAGACGGCAGGCTCTCGGAGCCATCAGAGGCCATCGCGCACCAGCTCGACGCACCGCTGCCGCTGGTCGAAGAAGCGGTCACCGTAGTCAGAGACCTAGAGCCTGTTGGGGTCGGCGCGCGCGACCTGCGCGACTGCCTGCTGATGCAACTTGACCGGATGCAGTTCGTGCGACCGCTGACACGACGCATCGTCGAGGAGCACCTCGACGACCTCGCGATGAACAAGCTGCCAAAGATCGCCAAAGCGACGAGCTCATCCATCGAGGACATCAAAGAGAGCTGGGAGTTCTTACGGTTCTCCTGCAAGCCGCACCCAGGCGCAGAGTTCAGCGCTGCCGCCGCGTCAGGCGTCGCACCCGACGTCATGATCGAGGAGGTCGACGGCCGCTTCGAGGTCAAGTCGCAGCGCGGCTCACTGCCCGAGTTAGCGATCTCACCTGTGTACCGCAACCTCTTGCAAGAGGCGCGCAATGACCCCAAGGTCTACGACTACCTACGCAAGAAGATCGAGGCGGCCAAGTGGTTCATCGAGGCCGTCCACCAACGCCAGAACACCGTAGAGCGTGTCGCGACAGAGTTGGTCCGACGGCAGGAGGGCTTCCTCCGCCACGGCGTGCAGCAGCTCAAGCCGATGAAGATGCAAGACATCGCTGATGCCGTAGGAGTGCACATCTCCACCATCAGCCGCGCGACCTCAGGCAAGTTCATCCAGACGCCCCAGGGGATCTTTGACATGAAGCGCTTCTTCAGCAGCGGCACCATGTCAGACACCGGCGCGATGGTGAGCCAACAAGCGGTCAAAGACACCCTGCGGCAGATCGTCGACGGCGAGGACAAAGATCAGCCGTTCAGCGACGACCAGCTAGTCGAGGCCCTCGGCGAGCGGGGCGTCCATATCGCACGCCGCACGGTCACCAAATACCGAAAAGCCCTAGGGATCGAGAGCAGCTCGAGGCGCAAGCAGTTCTGATGATGCTGCGTCGACGGTAGGTCTCGCTGCCCCGCCGGCGACGCCGGTCGCGAGGACGCCCGCGCAGCCGAGAGAACGCGCCCTGACCACCGGGCCCGGGCCAGGGGAGCGGCGCCGATGACGCCCCTACTGCAACTTCTTCCAGTGAAAGAAGATCCCCGTCAAGCTCGTGCCGGATCCGGCCGATACCACCGACATGTGGTTTGTCAGCATGGATCGGCTCGACTTGCAAGTAGATCGCGCGCCGCGACCAGCTTATCGACCGCCCACGACTCGTAAGCCGCTCCGCTTTGTCACAGACGCGCTGGTCGGCGCCATGCTCATGGTCGCGATCCACGCGTTTGTGATCCAAGTATCCATCGTGCGCGGGAACTCGATGGAGCCGTCGCTGCGAGACGGCGATCGCCTGGTCGTAGACCGGGTCTCCTACACCCTGTCCGACGTCGATCGCGGCGACGTGATCGTGCTGCGTTACCCTCGCAACCCCGACGTCGACTTCGTCAAGCGTGTCGTCGCGGTGCCCGGAGATCGCGTGGCGATGCGCGCAGGCGTGCTGTTCGTCAACGGAGCCCCCGCCGACCACTATGGCTGTATCCCTGACCGAGAGAGCATGGCTGAGCTCACGGTCCCAGCGAAGGAGTTCTTCGTGCTCGGCGACAATCGGCCGATCAGCTGCGACTCACGAGAATTTGGGCTGGTCGCCCAAAACTTGATCAAAGGGCGCGTGCGTGCCCGCTTTTGGCCGATCGAGACGGCCTCGGTCTTCTAGCCGCTGCTGCCTACAGACGGTAGGTCAACCGACCGCGCGTGAGGTCGTAGGGGCTGAGCTCGACGCGGACCCGGTCGCCGATCGCGAGGCGAATGCGGAACTTCCGCAGCTTGCCGCTGGGGAGGCAGATCGGGGAGTGCTCGACGTCGTCGAGCCGGACGCGCCAACGTCCGCCGCCAAGCGCCTCGAGGAGGGTCCCCTCTGCGACGATGGCATCTTCCTTTTGGGTGTGAGCCTCGCGGCGATTCGGGCGACTGCGACTCATCGCCCCGCCTCCCCACGGCGCTCATTGGCCGAGAGGCGGAGTGGATCGCTCTGGTTAGGTGATTCTTGGGTCAATTGCGCAGAGATCGGTGAAAGGTGCCAGCCCACATAAAGGGCCTCGACGGTCCATCTTGACCCGGGCACCCCAAAGGTGCCCGAGCAAATCGGGCCGGGACTATATCAGAAACTTCCGGAACGCCCCCTACCAGCGCCGAACTCGACGATTTTCAACCACTTCCAGGCGCGCGATCGAAGTCTGAACCGTCGCGCTCGCAGCAGTGAGAAGGTGTCCCGGCAACCTTCGGCCAGCCACTGAACGCGGGGGATGAAGCCTTCGGCGCCACCCCCCACGACTGCGTTTGAACCGCTAGTAGCGGTAGTGGTTCGGCTTGTAGGGCCCCTCTACGGCGATGCCGAGGTACTTCGACTGCCGCTTGGTCATCTTCGTCAACTTCGCGCCGAGGTGGCCGAGGTGAAGACGCGCGACCTTCTCGTCGAGGTGCTTAGGCAGCGTGTAGACGCAGTTATCGTACTTCTTGAAGTGGTTGAAGAGTTCGATCTGCGCGATCACCTGGTTGGTGAAGCTGTTCGACATCACGAAGCTCGGGTGCCCCGTAGCGCAGCCGAGGTTCATCAGGCGACCTTCAGCTAGGACGATCACGCCCCGGCCGTCGGGGAATACCCAGCGATCCGTCTGCGGCTTGATGTTGTCGCGCTTGATGCCCTTGATCTTCTCGAGGCCAGCCATGTCGATCTCGTTGTCGAAGTGGCCGATGTTGGCGACGATGGCGTTGTTCTTCATCCGCTTCATGTGGTCGGCGGTGATGACGTGCTCGTTACCCGTCGTCGTGATGAAGATGTCGGCCTCGTCGATGACGTCCTCGAGGGTGAGGACCTCGTAGCCCTCCATCAGCGCCTGTAGCGCACAGATCGGATCGATCTCGGTCACGACCACGCGGCAGCCTTGGCCGCGCAGCGACTGGCACGAGCCCTTGCCGACGTCGCCGTAGCCGCATACGACGGCCATCTTGCCGGAAAGCATGACGTCGGTCGCGCGCATGAGGCCGTCGACGAGCGAGTGACGGCAGCCGTAGACGTTGTCGAACTTCGACTTGGTCACGCTGTCGTTCACGTTCATCGCGGGGAACGGCAGCTTCGCCTCGTTCTGGAGCTGGTAGAGGCGGTGAACGCCGGTGGTGGTCTCTTCAGAGACGCCCCGGATCCCCGGCAACATCTTGGTCCACTTGCTAGAGCTGCGCTTAAGCGATCCGTTGAGCGCCTTCACCAACTCGCGCAGGTCCTCGGGGTCGCCCGCCTTGACCTTACGGGGCTTGCCTGCTCCCTCCATCTCAGCGCCGAGCATGACCATCATCGTGGCGTCGCCGCCGTCGTCGAGGATCATGTTCGGGCCGCTGCGCCCGGACCAGGTCAGCGCCTGCTCCGTGCACCACCAATACTCTTCGAGCGTCTCGCCCTTCCAGGCAAACACGGGCACGCCCTTGGGCTTCTCCGGCGTCCCCTTCGGACCAACGGCGATCGCGGCCGCCGCGTGATCTTGCGTGCTGAAGATGTTGCACGAGGCCCAACGCACGTCAGCGCCGAGGTCAACAAGCGTCTCGATGAGCACGGCCGTCTGGATCGTCATGTGCAGCGATCCTGTGATCCGCGCGCCCTTGAGGGGCTGCTTGCGCCTGTATTCCTTACGGATCGCCATCAGGCCGGGCATCTCGACCTCCGCGAGCTTCATCTCCTTTCGACCAAACTCCGCGAGCTGCAGGTCGGCGACCTTGTAGTCATCGGGGGTCAGGATCGTTGCGCCGACCTTCTTCGCGGCCGGCTTATTCGCCTTCTTGATCTTCGGCGTGTTCGTAGCAGTCATCAATCGCTCTCTTGGTACTAAACTTTGGGGAACATCAACTAGTCGCCGCGTCGGGCCGAAGCCCGCGCACGACGAACATGGAAAACTCGACGCGCTCGCCGCTCGGCGATTGCACGCGACAACGATCGGCAAGCGGCGCGCTCTGCAAGTCACGGAAGCCCGCGCGAGCCAGCGAGCCGAGGACCGCGTCGGCCTTGACGCCGAGGCGCAGGTCACCCATGCGCTCACGCATCCACTCCGACTCGTGTGGGACGAGATCAGATACGACCGCGACACCGCCTGGCGCAACGACGCGGTAGATCTCGCGCGCCGCGGCGTCTAGGTCCGGCACGTGGTGCAATACCATGTGGGCGAACGCCGCGTGCACCTCGCTGTCCGCGAGCGGCAGCGCGTCCAGTTCGCCGCGACGGAACTCCGCCTCAGCGACGTTACGGCGCGCCTCCTCGAGCATTCGCTCACTGTGGTCTACTCCGATCACCTCACCGCGGCGCTCAGCGAGCACGCTCGACAAAAAGCCGGCGCCGCAGCCTAGATCCGCCACGCGAGGCCCGCACGGCCACGCCTGCGCCAAGATCTCACTGCGCAAGGTGCCGATTGCGAACTCTTCACCGAGCTCCTGCCATTGGCCAGCGAGGCGGTCGTGTGCCTGCCGGCTCTTCTCACGCCGGCTGTCGAGGACCGCCTGCAGAGATGCCAAATCGCGCGCGCCCTCATCCGACTCTAGATATGGCTCAACGGTCGCGGCGAACAGCGTCGGCGACAGGGGCCCGTCCGATGACGGCGCAACCAAAGAGTGAAAGCTCCAAGTCCCTTCTCTCCGATCACGAACGACGCCGGCGCGCTTCAGCAACGACAGGTGGTTGCTGACCCGGCTCTGCTGCAGGCCCGTGATCGAGACCATCTCTTGCACCGCCAGCTCAGCCCGGCCAAGAAGCGCGCACAGACGCAGACGTAGCGGGTCCGAGAGGAGCTTGAGCGTGCTCTGCAAGCTGTCGAGGGTCGTTACCAACGTGTTTATCAATATATCACGACATCGTGATATTCCAGCCCTTGGATGCAATAAGGAGGGACAATTTTGCCCTAACCACGCACCTTGCCGACCGTTGCGCGCCTTAAAAGGCGACGCCACCCAGGTCCTAGAGGCCGAAGGCGACGATCAAGCGTCGAGGCCGCTCAGAGAATCACGGCAGACGACGAGGCGCCGTGACCGCCAGCCCATGCCTAGCTACTCCACTCGCCACGTTTCGCCGGCGTAGAGCAGGTCTCGGAGCGACTCCTGGCGCACCCCCTTGGCGTGCTCAACCTGCAGGTTGACCGCCTGCTCATAGTTGACCTTCTCCTGACGGCGAAAGACTCCGATCGGGACCGGGAAGATCGCCTCATCCATCGTCGCGAGCGCCATCGCTGGCGCCGGCGACTCGGCGGCTTCATCCCAAACAAACGCATCAGACAAGCCGTCGCCCTCGACGATGTATGGCTGAAAGTTCTGATCGAACGCGATGCCCTTCTGCGTCTCCTTGCCGAACAAGAGCGGCTCGCCGTGCCGCAGCTCGATCATGCGATCGCTGCGCACAGTCTTGTCCGTGAAGTGTTTGTAAGCGCCGTCGTTGAAGATGTTGCAGTTCTGATAGACCTCGACGACCGCCGTCCCCGCGTGACTGTCAGCCCGCTTGACCATGGACTGCAGATGCGACGCCAACATGTCGACAGAGCGCGCCACGAAGGTGCCGCCGGCGCCGAGCGCGAGGGCGATCGGCGAGAAGGGGTGATCAACAGATCCCATCGGCGTGCTCTTAGTCACCTTACCCGTCGGGCTCGTCGGTGAGTATTGGCCCTTGGTCAGCCCATAGATGCGGTTGTTGAACAGCAACACTTTAAGGCCGACGTTGCGGCGCATCGTGTGGATGAAGTGATTGCCGCCGATCGACATGGCGTCGCCGTCACCCGTGATCACCCAGACGTCGAGGTCCGGGTTGCTCAGCTTTACGCCCGTCGCCACCGACGGCGCGCGACCATGGATCGTGTGGAACCCATAGGTCTCCATGTAGTACGGAAATCGAGAGCTGCACCCGATACCCGAGATAATCACGGTCTCGTGGAGCTTCTTGCCGAGGTCTGCGAAGGCAGCCTGGACCGAGTTCAAGATCGAGTAGTCCCCGCAGCCCGGACACCACCGGACATCTTGGTCGCTCTTGAAGTCTTTCTTGGTCAACTTCACCTGGTCGACGCGGGTCATTCACAGACCTCCTTCAACACGGACCTCACGAAGTCCTCGATCACTTGGCTCTGGAACGGCTGGCCGTTCACCTGGCTGAGGCTGCGCACATCGATGAGGTACTTCGCGCGCAACACCATCGCCAACTGGCCCTTGTTCAACTCAGGCAGCACGACCTGCTTGAAGCCCCTCATCAGCGCCTCAAGGTCGTTAGGCAGCGGGTTAAGGTGGCGCAAGAACGCTGCGCTCACCTTGTGACCGTCGCTCTGCAGCCGCGTCACCGCGGCCGTGATCGCGCCGCGCGGGCTGCCCCATCCGAGCACGAGCACGTCCCCGGACCGCTCACCGATCGGCTGCAGCGCCGGCAAATCGTCGGCCACGTTGGCGACCTTCTGGGCGCGCGTGTCGACCATGTGCTGGTGATTGGCGGGGTCATAGCTGATGTCGCCGGTGACATCTTGCTTCTCCAGGCCGCCGATGCGGTGCACGAGGCCTAGCGTACCCGGCTTCGCCCACGGCCGCGCCAACGTCTCTGGGTGGCGCTTATATGGCGCATACTTCGCGCCGGATTCATCGGGCGACGCGTAGGACACCTCGATCGGCGGTAAGCGCTCGACGTCAGGGAGCCGCCACGGCTCGCTACCGTTAGCGATGTAGCCGTCGCTTAGGAGCATCACCGGGACCATATACTTCGTCGCGATTCGGATCGCCTCGTAGCCGACCTCAAACGCGTCAGCTGGCGTCGAGCATGCGATGACAACCATGGGAGACTCGCCGTTACGCCCGTACATCGCCTGCAGCAAATCAGCCTGCTGGGTCTTCGTTGGCATCCCCGTGCTTGGTCCGGCGCGCTGCACGTTCAACACCACCAGCGGCAGCTCCGCCATAATCGCCAGCCCCATCGCCTCCGTCTTCAAAGCGACGCCCGGACCCGACGTAGAGGTCAAGCCGATCTGCCCAGCGTAGCTAGCGCCGATCGCGGCGCAGACCGCGGCGATCTCGTCCTCGGCTTGGAACGTAACCACGCCGTGGTGCTTGTAACCCGAGAGCTGGTGCAGGATGTCGCTCGCGGGCGTGATCGGATAGCTACCCAAGAACAACGGGACGCCGCACTGCTTGCTCGCGGCGACCAAGCCTAAGCAAAGGGCCTGGTTCCCCATGATGTTGCGATAGGTCCCTGAGGCTAGCTTGGCCGGCGCCACCTGATACGCGGTCTGAAAGATCTCCGTCGTCTCCGCGTAGGCGTGACCGGCCCTCATCGCGGTCAAGTTCGCCTCAACCACTTCTGGCCGCTTGGCGAACTTCTGCGCGATCGCCTTCTCCGTCGGCTCGACATCGCGGTGGAACAGCCAATACAGGATGCCCAGCGCATACATGTTCTTGCACCGATCCTTGCCGCGATTGTCGAGCGCCGAGTTGGCTAGCGCTTCCTTGGTCCGCTTCGCCAAGTCGACTTCGATCACACGGTACCCGTCGAGGGTTTCGTCGGTGCGGGGGTCCACGTCGTACTTGGCCTTCTTCAAGTCCAACGACCGGAAGCTCGCGCTGTTGAGCAGCAAGACCCCGTCCTTCTTCAGGTGCGGCAGGTGCACCTTCAACGCGGCCGGATTCATCGCGACCAACACGTCAGGCGCGTCACCCGGCGTGTGGATATCAAAGCTTGAGAACCGCAGTTGGAACGCGCTGACGCCGGGGATCGTGCCCGCAGGCGCGCGAATCTCGGCGGGGAAGTCCGGGAATGTCGCGATGTCATTACCCATCAGCGCCGTCGTCCTCGTGAACTGATCGCCGGTCAGCTGCATCCCGTCGCCCGAATCGCCCGCGAAGCGGATCACGACCTGATCCAATTGCTGGATCGCTGGCTCGCTCGCGGCCCCCTCGGACCCGTCCCTCGTCTCAGTTCCTGTCATCAACGGTCTCTGGTAGCGCAGCAATATAGCGAGGAACGGACCCCTTTCATCTGCGACGTAGGCCCGATCACAGAATCAGCGGAGCCAGACCAGCTAAGCCAACCGAACCACCCGACCAAGGCCGAGATGACCGATGACCTTCGACTGACCGAAGGTCTCCGGCCCGATGGGCGGTGTCCAGGCGGCGAACCCCGGGCCGATCGCAGACCGACGCTAGCGCTGGGCTGATAACTTCCGGAACCTCACCAACGTCTCACGCACCAGCTCCAAGACCTCGGCCGCGGGGCGCTGGGTGAACAGCTCCAGCGCCTCCTGCACGTTACTGACGGCCCGCACCTCGAAGGCGTCCGCCTCGACCGCTTGCACCACGTCGGTATCAAGCATCAGGTCACCGATGTTCGCGACCGGCAACACGACGCCCTGCCGGCGATTCAGCTTACGCGCGCGGCACAACCTGAAGAATCCTTCGATCTTGTCGTTAACGCCTGAGACAGCCTGCACCTCGCCCTTCTGATTCACGCTGCCGGTGATCGCCAAGTCTTGGAGCAACGGCACGTTCGCCAGCGAGCTCAACAATGCCAACAGCTGCGCTAACGATGCGCTGTCACCCTCCACCCCGTTATACAGCTGCTCGAAACAGATCGTCGCCTGCATACAAAGCGGGCCATCGTCGCCGAACTCCTGCAGGAGAAAGCCCTCGAGGATCATCACGCCCTTGTCGTGAATCGGTCCAGATAGCTGCGCGAGCCCCTCAATGTTGACGAGGCCAGAGCGCTGCGCAGTGGCGACGCCAGAGTTGCAGGTGATCCTGCATGGGCGTCCGAACTCAATGGTGCCAGTGTCCAGCACAGTCAGGGCGTTGACCTGCCCGACCGCCGTGCCCGATGTCGTCAACTCCATGTAGCCAGAGGCGTAACCTCGCTCAGTAAGCTCCTGGGCGAGGTCGTGACGCTGACGCTGCATCGCCAATGCTTGGTCGACGTGACGCCTCGTGACCCGCTTAGCTCGCGCTTGACCCGCCTGGTATGCGGATTCTCGCGCGAGATCGCCGATCTCGCTATACCGCGTGATCAGACGATCGCGACGCCCAGCACACCGAGCCCCGTATTCCGCGATCGCCGCCATCGCGTCGGGCGCCAACGGCATGAGCCCCTCACCATCGACCAGCCACTGAAGATAATCTGCGTAACGGCGCAGGCTCGTCTTCCGGACCGGGATCGTGCTGTCAAACTCGGCGTGGATCTTGAAGACGTGCGGGAACTGGATGTCCTCTGCTGCGAGCTGCTCATAGACGCCAGGCTCGCCGATCAAGACGACCTTCAAATCAATAGGGATCGCCTGCGGCTGCAAGGTGCCCGTCTGGGTGCCCGCGCCTTGGTCAAAGTCGCGAATCTCAAGCAAGCCAGACTGCAGTAGGCGCTTGAGTTGGGTCCAAACACCCGGCTCCCGCAGCACGTCAAAGCAGCGCAGCACGAGATATCCACCCTCTGCGCGGAGGAGCGCGCCGGGGTGCACTTGCAGCGGACCGGGCAATCCATCAGCACCGCTGATCGTGCCGAAGAGGTTCCCGAAGCTCGGGTTGGTCTCAATGACGACCGGGCACGCCTCGGTGAACGAGGTCTTCACGACCTGCGACTGGAACTCGCCGAGCCGAGGCTCCGCGGACTCCGGCATCAACTCATACGCGGTCGTCTCGTCCTCGAGCTCGACCTCGGAGCCAACGAACTCGTGCAGGTTCCGTTCGATGAACTCGCGCGCCGCGTCCAACCAGTCCGCCACCTCTGGCTGCGGCCAGCGACGGACGAAGTCCCGCTGGTGGTTCTGCAGGACCTTCCAAGCGAGCTGCCGATCCATCGCACGGACCTCCTGCTCTGAGCGAGAGAACTCCTCTCGGATCCGTTCACTGACCTCATCGAGCCGCTCGATCAACTGATCGCGCTGGCGCAGCAATTTGCCGCGCTCGTCCTCCGAGATCTTTCCGTCAAGCACCAACGCGGACAGAGCATCCAGGGTGATGGGCTCACCCTCGAAGACCGGATAGATGTCAGCCGTCGACGTGCCATTTTGGGCCTGAAACGTCACCAGCGCGCAGCCCTGCTTCTGCGCTTGGCGCTGCAAGGCGTCCATAATCCGGCGCTCACGGCTCGCGCTAGCCCGCTTTACGAAGCGCCTCGACATACGGTGCGGGCGCGACCTCAGCGCGCTCAGCAGGGCGCCGTGCATCACCCTGCCGAGGTCCAAGAGATCGTTCCGGAATGATGGCCCGTCGCCCGTGGGCAACGACACTAACAACGGTCGATTTGGCTCACGGAAGTTGTGCACGAACACGCGGTCGGGCACGACCCGACACGTTGGCTGAATGTCGCGCAGCAACATCTCGACCACCGCGGTGCGGCCTGACCCCATCAAGCCCGACACGAACAGGTTGTAGCCCTGCGCCTGGATCGACAGCCCGGTCCGTAACGCCGCCATCGGACGATCTTGACCGATTAAGAACGCTGCCGTCGGGGGCTTACCAGACGGCTCAAGGGGCTGACACGTCCACCGCAACTTCTCAACAGGGACGACGACGCCCTTGCCCGAGCGCCCGCCACGAGCCTTCACGACCCGCCGACTTCGATCGCCCCCTCGCTTCGCCGCGCTCACGCCCGCGCCACCAACACCGGGCACGGTGCAGCTTTAAGGATCTCGCCGGCCGTACTGCCAAGCAACGCTTTCATGATGCCAGTCCTCCCGCGCGAGCGGACCAAGATGAGGTCTACGCGCTCCAGCAACGCTTCCTTGAGAATGTGCTCCTCAACATCCTCGGAGAACGTCAAGTGCCCCACCGCGCGCACTCCAGCCTGCGCGGCTTGATCAACCGCGCGCTGCAGCTTGGCCTCGACCTCGTCTTTGAGTTGCTGCTCAAAGCTGCCGCCGCGCCCCGACGAACCATGATGACCGATCAGGTTCACGGTCGCCGGCGTATCGATCACCACGAGGAGCTTCAACTCGGCGCCCAGCTGCGCGGCGAGGTCGATCGCATAACTCAGATCCATCTCGCGGGTCTCCGCGAGATCGACTGGCGCGAGGATGCGTTTAACGACCGACGTCATGGCAGAATCGTAAACACCGAGGCCAGCAAATCGAGAGGCCGTCCGGTATCCTCTCCCACCTCGTTCGGACCAACTGCCGTGGAACTCACAGACCTCAAGATCAACCGGAGCAAAAGGCCGGCCAGACGTCGCGGCAGCCCCTGGCCGTGGCGCCTGTTGGCGCTCGGACTGGTCGCAGCGGCTGCGTCGCTCACTTGGCCGATGATCAGCCGGATGCTCGACCAGCTGAACCTGCCAGCAGTGCGCGCCCTGGTCGTGACCGAGTCTAACCCAGCAGCTGCCGCCGCAATCCGCGGTACCGCGGCCAACGGCTACATCGTCGCCGCGCGGCGCGCGGCGCTCTCCTCCGACGTCCCAGGGCGAATCGTCGAACTCAACGTCCAAGAAGGCTCAATCGTCAAGAAGGGAGACGTCGTCGCTCGGCTGTTCGCGGACGACTTCCGCGCCGCCTACGAGCAAGCAGAGGCGAGGGTCTACACAGCAAGCGCCGAGGCGCTGCGCGCGATCGCCAACCAGGAAGTCGCCAGCGCCCAGGTGATCGAGGCCCAGCGCGGGCAAGAGCGCGCGGAGGCGCTCCGGGATGAAGGCGCGAAGCAAGCCAGCTTCGCCGAGGCCGAACTGACGAGAGTTCGCGCTCTCGAGCAGTCCGGCATCGAAGGTGAGCGCGCCCGCCAGCTCGCCGAGAGAGACCGAGACGCCGCGCGCGCGCGGCTGCGATCACTCGACGCAGGCGTCGCCGCCGCGATAGCCGGCGTCGAGACAGCGAAGCAACGCGTCGCCGCAGCACTACAAGACGTAGCCGCCAGGCGCAGCCAGAAGGCCGCCGCCGACGCGGCCCGCGACCAGGCTAAGGCCACACTCGATAAGACCGACGTGCGCGCGCCGTTCGACGGCGTGGTCGTGCTGAAGGACGCCGAGGTCGGCGAGGTCGTGTCACCTAACGCGCAAGGCGGCAGCAACGCGCGCGGCGCCGTCTGCACGATGGTCGACTTCGACTCGCTCGAGGTGCAAGCCAACGTCCCTGAGAACACCTTGAAGTCCGTGTCCATCGGCGCGCCAGCAGACGTCTTCTTAGACGCCTTCCCAAATGACGGCTACCGCGGCACCGTAGATCGCGTCTGGCCAACGGCTGACCGCCAGAAGGCGACCGTGGAGGTCCGCATCAAGCTCAACAAGCGGGACCAGAGGCTGCGCCCGGAGATGGGCGTGCGCATCGTTTTCCGCGAAGACAAGGCGCCGCAGCCTGAAGGCGATGCCCCCTCGACGGCCCCGCAGATCCTCGTGCCGCGACAGGCCCTCGTGCAGATCGACGGCGTCACCGGCGCGTTCATCATCGAGCGCGACGCCGTCCGCTTCTCGGCAGTGACCATCGGCGAGACGAAGGGTGGCAGCGTCGCGATCGACGCAGGCCTCTCCGCCAACCAGCGCATCGTGCTCGACCCGCCACCGTCGCTGCAAGACGGTGACCGCATCCGCCTGCAGCAAGAGTGATCCATGAGCGCAGCGATACAATTACGTTCCGTAACCAAGTCCTACACGCGCGGCGGAGAGGAGCTCCGCGTCCTCGACGAGCTTGACCTCGACATGGACGAGGCCACGTTTTACGCGCTAATGGGCCCGTCAGGCTCGGGCAAGACCACGCTGCTGAACCTCGTAGGAGGCCTCGATCACGCCGACTCAGGCGCCATACAAATCGGCGCGGATGACCTCGCCGCGATGGACAGCGGCGAACTCGCGCAGTGGCGGTCCGAGCAGATCGGGTTCGTCTTCCAAGGCTTCAACTTGCTGCCGGTGCTGAGCGCGCGCGAGAACGTCGAGTTACCGCTGCTGTTGGCGCCGCTCTCCCGGAGCCAACGCCGCGCTCAAGCCGAGCGGGCCCTCGATCTGGTCGGGCTGGGAGACCGCATGGGGCACAAACCTCGCGAACTCTCAGGCGGCCAAGAGCAGCGCGTCGCGATCGCGCGCGCCATCGCCACCGACCCGCAGATCATCCTCGCCGACGAGCCGACGGGCGACCTCGACCGCGACACGGCCGACAACGTGCTTGAGCTCTTGCAGCGGCTCAACAGAGAGCTCCAAAAGACGATCTTGATGGTCACACACGACCCTCAAGCCGCGAGCTACGCGAACAAGACGATCCACCTCGACAAGGGCAAGCTCGGCCGGATCGACGACAATTCGCAGGTCCAGAGGAGCAGCTGACGATGCCCTGGAAGCTGTTGGTTCGCAACGTGCTCGGTCACCCGGTCCGGTCGCTGCTGACGATCGGCGCCGTGATGGTCGCCGTGTTCCTCGTCTGCATCCTACAAGCTGTCACCAGCGGCCTCTCACGGTCACTAGACGCATCCTCTGCCAACCGCCTGCTCGTGCAGTCCGCAGTGAGCTTGTTCGTCAACCTCCCGCTGTCCTACCAGCAGAAACTAACGGCCGTCGACGGCGTCGACGCGATCTGTAAATGGCAGTGGTTCGGCGGCCGCTACGAGCAAGACAAAGGCGGCTTCTTCCCGCAGTTCGCGATCGACCCTGAGCCGTTCGCGCCCAGCTACCCCGAGATGACGATCACGAGCGGGAGCTACGAGGAGTTCAAGCAGACCCGCACCGGCTGCATCATCGGCGAGCAGCTCGCCCAAAAGTACGGCTGGGAGATCGGCGACCGCGTCCCGATCCTCGGGACGATCTTCACCCGCGTCGACGGCAAACCATGGGAGTTTGTCGTCAACGCCATCTACGAGAGCTCCTCGCCCGCGTTCGAGGAGCAGCAGATGTTCTTTCAGTTCGCCTACATCGAAGAGTCCCTAGAGCAAGGAGGCGCGACCGGCCCGAAAGGATCCGGTCTCTATATGCTCAAACTATCCGACGGCGCCGACCCGATATCGGTGCAGCGGGCAGTCGACGAGATGTTCGCTAACGGCCCCCAGCGCGTGCAAACGACCACCGAGGCAGAGTTCAACCGACAGTTCATATCCATGCTCGGTGACGTACCGCAGCTGCTCCGCCTGATCGGCGGCGCGGTCTTGTTCGCGATCTTCTTCGCGGTCCTCAATACGATGCTGCTCGCGGGCCGCGAGCGCACTCGAGACCTCGGGGTGATGAAGGCGCTGGGCTTCAGCAACGGCGTCGCCGCGGGCCTCCTGATCGGAGAGGCCCTGCTGCTTTGCGCCACCGGCGCTGGCCTCGCGATCGCCATCGCGCTCAGCACCGAGGAGACCATCGCAGCGGTGACCGCGACGTTCATCCCAGGCTTCGCGCTCGACCAAGGCACGCTGCTCATGGGCGCCACCATCGCGCTGATGATCGGGTTGGTGTCTGGCCTGCTGCCCGGCATCCGCGCTGCTAGGCTCACCACGACCCAAGCCATGCAGGAGATCGTCTGATGGCGTTCGTACCGATTCGCTACAACGTCCGCAGCCTGTTCGTACGGTTCTCATCGACCTGCCTCACCGTCCTAGCGGTCGGCGCCACGATCGCGGTGTTCGCCGGCATGCTCTCGCTGCAACAGGGCTTCGCCGTGCTCTTTCAAGAGCGGGGGCGCACCGACTTGGCGCTGTTCATGCGGCAAGGCGCCACCTCAGAAGGCGAATCAGGCGTGACGCGGACCCAATGCAGCATCCTCAAGAAAGAGGTCCCCGAGATCGAACGAGGTGCTGACGGGAACCCGCTGGCGAGCGCAGAGATGTACCTAGCGGTCCGGCTCCGCAAGTTCGACGGCGGTGAGACCAACGTCGCGATCCGAGGAGTAGAGCAGGCGACCTTCGCGATCCACGGTGACGACATCACGATCACCGAAGGCGAAAACTTCACCCCTGGATCCGACGAGCTAATCGTCGGCGGGGGGCTGCTCGACCGAATCGCGAATTGCCGCGTCGCCGACACGCTCAAGATCAACACGGTCACCTTTCGGATCGTCGGCACGTTCGCTGGCAAAGGCGGCTACCAGAGCGAGATCTGGGGCGACCTCGACCGACTCTCTGAAGCGCTCGAGCGGCCAGTGCGCAGCCGCGTCCTAGCGCGGGTCGCGCCAGACACCGACCTCGCGGCGATCGAAGCTCGCTACGACGAAGACCTCCGCCTGCAGCCCAAGGTGATCAACGAGCGAGACTATCTCGCCAGCCAGACGAGCTCGCTGTCAGGCCGATTCCTGTTCGTCGGCCGGTTCCTCGCGCTGATCATGGGCATCGGCGCGATCTTCACGGGCACGAACTCGATGCTCGCGACGATCGGCGCCCGCACGCACGAGATCGGCATCCTCAAGGCCGTCGGCTACCAACCGCGCGCGATCTTCCTGTCGTTCGTCGGTGAGTCGCTGCTGTTAGGCGTGCTGGGCGGCGTGGTCGGCTGCCTGATCATCCTGCCGTTCCAGGGCGCCGAGACCGGAACGATGAACAGCACGTTCTCGGAAGTGACGTTCGCGTTCCGGACAACCCCGACCGCGATGCTCGAGTCCATCGGCTTCGCCGCCAGCCTCGGGATCATCGGCGGGTTGCTCCCAGCGTGGCGCGCGTCTCGGATGACGCCAACACAGGCGCTGCGGCGCAGCTAAAGGCGCGCCGCAGGTCAAGCGTCGCGCAGCTGTGCCAGGGGGACGCGCTCGGCGCCACCGCCACGGAACCAAGTCGCCTCATCGTAGACTCTGAGGACGTCGCGCTTGATGTGAAACTGCAGCGTGATCACGCCGTCGCGCAGGTCTTCGTGGTCCCAAAATCGATCGTTTGAGATCACCAAGCCGTCGTGCGTGCGAGCATGCTCGAGCAAGTACTCGTCAGCAGACTCACGATGCGGCGTGACGACGTAGCGCGAGCGACCGTCGGTGACGTCCTGGCAGCGCGCCCGTAGGGTCTGCTGCGCGTCGCGCGGGCACGCCATCGCCGTCGAATAGTCGACAAACACCCAAACCGGCAGGTCCGCGCGCCAAGATCGGCACCACTGCTCCACGAGCTCGAGGCGCTCAAGAGGGCGCCTTCGGCTCGAGGCGATCACGTTCGCTCCGTCGAGAACCAACGCGCGACGCGAGGTCGGCGCGGGCCCAGGCCTAGATCGTCTCGGACCAGCCATCTCAGCGCTCGCCGCCGCGTGAATCGGGCGCTTGGAAACGCGCCCGCAGGCGCGACAAGGGTAACGCCTGGACCGTGCGCCCCATCCCCCGCGTCGTCTTCGCAGCGCAGAGCGAATCTAAGATCGCCTGCTCGGTCGCGTCCGCGACCGCGCGAAACAACGGCGACAAAGCCGCCCCGCGGAGCGATCGCCCCGTGAACCCCGCGGTCGAAAACGCGACCGCATAATCGCCGCTGCCGTTGCTAAAGGACGCGCCGACGCGAGCCATCCCTGCGAACGAACGTTGGGCGAGGCGCGCGAGGCCGCGCTGGTCGAGCTGCGCGTCCGTTGCGATCACGATCATACATGAGCCGTCGTGGTCGTGGGCAGAGCCCAACAGCTCGCTCATCGGCGCTCCATCAACGACCAAGCGACCGCCGAAGTTGGTCTGCACCAACACCCCTACCGTCACGTCGCCGACCTCTCGCGAGCTGGTGCCGACGCCGCCCTTGTAGCCAAAGCACACCGTGCCAGCGCCTGCGCCGACGGCGCCGACGGGGACCGCGCCGGGTGAGGCCGCGGCGATCGCCGCGGCCACGTGCGCGGCGCCCAACGGTCGCGCGCGGATGTCAGACAACCGACCATCGTTGGTCTCGCCGACGACCACGTTGGCCGAGCGCACGCGCTCGTTGCCGGGCTGCGCGAGCAGCCAGTCAAGCAAGCCATCTGCGACGCGGTGCACGTTGAGCGTCCCGCACAGCGCGATCGGACTCTCCAACTCACCGAGCTCCATCAGCTGCGTCGCCCCGACCAACTTGCCGAAGCCGTTCTGAACACAGAGCGCCGCCGGGCGCTTCTCCTTGAAGGGGTTCCCCGGATGCGGCATCACCACCGTGACGCCGGTGTGAACCCGCTCGCCTTCATGCAAGGTCGCGTGCCCTACCGCGACGCCGTCGACGTCGGTGATCGCGTCGTGCTCGCCTGCAGGCAGCGAACCGATGTGTATGCCTAGATCCCGCGCGCGAGCGCGTTCGCCGCCCCCGTCGGCAGGCGACTTGGCCAGCGGCGCTGGCGCCTGGCACGCCGACAAGATGAACAAGCCCCAACTGATGATCAAAGCGCGCGCCATGACGTCAGGATGCCAGAAGCGCGCTCGCGCCGCGATCTCCGCGTCATCTACGGCAACTCTAGGTCTTGGACCCGCAACCCGAGGCCGCCGCCGACGCGCTCCTCGACCCGCCCGACGAAGAGGAACGGGCCGCGACCTTGCAGCAGAGCGCCGATGCGCTGGTAGACCTTAGGGAACAAGGTCGCCTCGACCAATCCAGTGCCGTCCTCGATGGTGACGAAGCACATGCCGCCGCTTTTTCCGTCAGGTCGACGACTGCTAGCGACGCCGCGGCGGATCGCGTGACCACGCAGCGCGACCGCAAATCCGCAGACGCGCACGACGTGATCGACGTGCTCTCCGAGCTTGCCGCACGGCACACAGCGAGCTCGCTCCGGCAACTCACCCCGCCGCCAGAGCACGTCGACAGGGTGCCGCCCGAGCGTGAAACCGAGCAAGGCCAACTCATGCTCGGCGCGCTGCTGCTCGTTGTATTCAGGCAGATTTGGGTAACTGACATCTCGCGGCCGCAGCGCGTCCACGAACAGCGCGCCGCGCGCCGCCACCGCCGAGCGGGCGACCGCTCGCTGCGCACGCGACGTCATCGCGACCTGCAAACGCCACAACAGCTCGGGGCGGCTGACGCCAAACGCGTCGAGCGCGCCGACCTGGATCAAGTGCTCCGCCTCAACGCGGCTCGGACGCACGCGGTGAAGAAGATCGTTCAGGTCGCGGAACGCGCCGCCCGCGCGGCGCGCAACCATCACCTTCTCGACGGCGCGCGCGCTCATGCCGTGCACCGCCCCTAGCCCTACGCGGATGGCACCCTCCCCCAACAGCTGATGCTCAGCGCCTCCCTCCTGCACACACGGCGCGCGCAGCTCGACGCCGAGTCGCTTAGCCTCCTCGGCGTAGACGCCCGCCGCGAAGTATCCCGCGTCGTTACGCAACACCGCGCACAAAAAGGCCGCCGGCCACCGCGCCTTAAGGTAGACGCATCGATACGCGAGCCTGCCGTAGGTCACCGAGTGCGCCTTGCAGAACGAATAGCGCGCGAATCGCTCCATCTCATCCCAAACCTCCTCGACCGCGCGCCGCGGCAAACCGCGACGCAAACCCGCCACCACGAAATCGTCGGCCGCAGCCCGCGCCGCGTCACCCCGACCGCGTCTACCGAGGTCTCGACGCAGCGCGTCGCCATCTGTCGCGTCCATCCCTGCGACCGCCATCGCGGCCCGTATGACATCCTCTTGGTAGAGCATGATGCCGAACGTGTCGGCGAACACCTCGAGCAACAACGGGTGCGCCGCGACCGCCTCTTCTAGGCCGCGAGCGCGCCTGATGAACGCCTCCTTCATCCCGGACGACGCCGGTCCTGGCCGCACCAGCGCGACCGCCTGGATGACCCGGCCCATGGTCTTCGCGCCGACCTGCTGCAGCAGGGTACGCATCGCCGGGGACTCGACCTGAAAGCATCCGAGCGTACCTCCCGCCTGCAACAACCGAGCGGTGCGCGCATCGTCCTCGGGGATCGCGCGCAAGTCGGGGACGCGCACGTCAAGGCGCTCGAGCGAGGTGACGCAATCATCCACAATCGTCAGCGCGCGGTTGCCGAGCAGATCGATCTTGACCATGCCGAGCCCCTCGACGAAGTGCATGTCGTATTGCGTTACGACGACGCCTTTCGCCGCGCGCTCAAGCGGCGCATAGGTGTCGACAGGGTTTGGCGTAATCACGACGCCGCCGGGGTGTACGCCGAGATGACGCGGCGCAGACAACAGCTGCTGCGCGAGATCTAGCAGCAGCCCCTCGGCGTCAGCTGGCAGCGTCGAGCTATCGCTGATCGAGCCGCGCCCGCCCGCAGACCGCCCAGCGCCAAAGAAGCCGGGCGTGTGGTCGACGGTCTCGGCGAGATCCAACCCGCGGCTGCCGTGCCAGGGCAGCCGCTTGCTGCGGCGCGCCGCCTCCTGGGGCGGCAACCCCATCACCTTAGCGGCCTCTTGGTAAGCCGCGCGCGGCCCGCAGGTGTTGTAGGTTGCGATCATCGCGACGTGATCACGTCCGAAGTGCTCGTAGACCGCGGCGACCAGCTCGTCGCGGCGCCGCCAACAAAAATCGAGGTCGATGTCCGGCAAGTCGCTGCGGCGCGGGTTCAAAAAGCGTTCGAACAAGAGGCCGTAACGCAGCGGATCCGCGTCGGTCAAACCCAAGCAATGCGCGACGAGGCTGCCGGCCGCCGAGCCGCGACCGACGAACGGGATGTCGCGCGCGCGCGCCAATTCGACGATCTGATGCACAGCCATGAAGTAGGGCGCGAACCCCATGCGCTCGATCTCGGCGAGTTCGCGGTCACACCGAGAGCGCGCCTGATCCAAAGCGTCGCCGCCGGCGTAGCGACGCTGAACGCCACGAACCACCAGGTCGCGCAAGCAGCCTTCGGCGGTCTCACCATCAGCGAGCTCTACCGGCGGGAAGATCGGCGCGGCGCGCTCAGAAAAGTCGAGCGCGCAGCTCTCTAAGACCTCCTCAGCCATCGCGACCGCCTCCGGCGCGTCCTCATGACCTTCCCGGAGCTGACGCGACGTCGGCAGGTGCATATCGGCGGCTGCGACGCCGACACCGCGCAAGTCGTGCAGCGGATCCCCGCCGCCAACGAGGCTTCGGAGCGGCCGGTTCCACTTCACGGCGAGGAACAGCTGATGCAGCAAATAATCTCGAGGCGTGGCGAACCAAACATCGCGCACCGCACACAACCGCAGATCAAGGTCGTTCGCGACCTCGCGGAGCATTCGACGTGGCCAAGCAACCCCGGGGTCCGGGAGTTTGCGGCAGGCTGCGAGCGAAAACTTTCCGGCGCCAGGATCTACGCGCTCAGGACCTCTCGGCGGCAACCCTACCAACAGCCGGTCACGCGGCACGCGCGCCGACAATTCAGGCAATAGGCGAGGGTCACCACATACAAACCAGAGGCCGTCGGCAAACCGCTCGCAGGCCCGAGACAGGTCGAGCGTGGGGGCTGCGACCCGCTCGGCCCGACGCGCGTCAGCGCCATGGAAAAAGCTCAGCAACCGACACAGCGACACGTAGCCACGATGGTCCTGAGCGATCAACGACAAACGCCGGCCCTGACAGACGACCTCAGCGCCGAAGACTGCCCGGATCCCGACGCGGCGGGCCGCCTGAGCGAACGGATAGAGTCCGTAGAGGCCGTTGGTGTCATTCAGCACCAAATGCGACAACCCGAGGCGCACCGCCTCCTCGCACAACGCCTGCGGCGACGAGGGCGAAGTCAGCAGCGAATAATGGGTTCGGGATAGCAGCAGGGCCACCCCAACGGTATACCTAACAAATACCGAACATCAAGAGTGTAGCTCAGGCGAGGCTACGCGCACCCGGGGCGCTAGTAGTCGTGATCGTCAAAGCGACTGCCGCCTCGACGGCCGCGATCGTCACCCGCGTCCTCGTGGCGACGGCGGCCGTGACCACCGCGGCCCTTACGCCCGCGGTCACGGTCACGGCTTGGGCGCGCGTCCGGCCCAAACCGACGCTCTCGACTCTCACGCGCGCGTTCTGCCGGGTCTTGGCTCCCAGAGCCCCCACCGCCTGCATCTTCTCGACCCGGCGCTCGCTGCCCTGAGCGGTCTTGGTAACCGCCGCCGCGCGCGTCATCATCGCCGCCGCTTCTCGGGCCGCCGCCCGCCGGTCGGCGCTCCTCGGCCTCGGAGACCCGGATCGTGCGCGATCCAAAGTTCGCGCCGTTCATGGCCGCGACCGCCTGCTGAGCCTCCTCATCGCTTCCCATCTCGACGAACGCGAACCCCCGAGGGCGCTGCGTCTCACGGTCTAGCGGGATGTGGACGCGCTCGACCGTCCCGCCGTTCTGCGTGAAGGCGGCGCGGATCGCCTCTTCATCGGCGTCGTATGGGAGGTTTCCTACGTACAGTCTCTTACCCATTCTCGAGAGGGGATGGCAAACTTGATTAGCAATGCGACGGATCAGCCTCGATCGCGTCTCCTATAATACGGACCCCAGCGAATCCGAAAAGCACCTGCGCCCTACTTTCGGGCTAAGAGCCCCTTGAACGCCCGCCTGCCCCGAACCTATCCCTGACTTCATGACCGCACGACGCCTCCGCTTCATCCTGACCGCGCCGCTGCTCGCCATTGCGTGCTGCGGCCCTGACACGGTGACCGAACCGCTGCCTCGAGCGACCACGCCCCCACCCGCATCAAAGTCAAAACACGACGAGCAAATGATGGCTGACGCGCCCACTCACACCAACTCCCCCAGCAACAGCCAGGGCCCCGCCGAAGAAACCGCGACCTTTGGTGGCGGATGCTTTTGGTGCACGGAGGCCGTGCTCGAACAGCTCGACGGCGTAATCTCGGTCACGTCAGGCTACATGGGCGGCGATGTCGACGACCCCACCTATAAGCAGATCTGCGAAGGCACCACCGGTCATGCCGAGGTCGTCCAGGTCCGCTTCGACCCCGCGGTGATCAGCTACGAGCAGCTGCTGGAGTGGTTCTTCCGCTCACACGACCCGACCACCCTCAACCGCCAGGGCTACGACGTCGGGACCCAGTACCGATCCGCCGTCTTCTTTCACAGCGAGGAGCAGCATCAAACGGCGACTCAGCTGATCATGGCGATCGCGTCAAATTGGTCGGACCCGATCGTCACCGAGGTCACCGAAGCGGACACGTTCTGGCCCGCTGAGAGCTACCACCAAGACTACTACCGCGGCAACACGCAGCAGGGCTACTGCCGCGCTGTCATCTTGCCCAAGCTGCAGAAGCTCGGCCTGGACGTGAACGGCCGCGAGGCAGGCAAAGACTAGCGCGTCCACCGCTGCTCGTGGAGCAGCACCTCCTTGCCGACCGCACCCTCGGAATAGCGCACGACCACCTCGCGACGATCACGCGCGTCAAACCGGAGCCGGAACGGGCGACCGTCCGGCGTGTGAGCGTCGACCATCGTCCCGTACATCGTGATCTCCCCGACCTCAGCACCAGGCGCCCCCTGACAATCCACCGCCCACGTCGCGCCGGTGTCTCGCCAAGACGACGTGTAAAGCCCTTTGAGCGTGTCAAAGCCTAGGATCTGCATCGCGTCGACCTGGTTGCCCTGGAGGTCTAGCGTGAAGTCGAGCGCCAAATAACGGCCGCCCAACACCGCCCGGCCGACGACCTCGCCTGAGTCCTGACGCACCTCGCCGTCCGGCGACGTGGTGCGCAGCGAGACCGACCAGGCACCGGCTAGCCTTCGCAACACCTGGTGCTCAGGCGCCGGTAGCGACAGCTCACGGGCTCGACGGAGGGCGCCTGCATCAGGACGACGCACGCGGGGCTTCGGATCCTGCACAGCTGCAAGCGACATACAACATGCGGCGCAAACCGCCCATAAAGACCAACAACGGAGCTTCATGTCACCAGCGTGGCATTGCGCGGCGCCGCGGTCCAGCGGAGGATGCCGCTTGCACGATGTCGAAGCTCGCCACACCCTCCAACTACGCCACCACAGCGCTCGTGGCAGCCCTGTGCGTCGTGTGGAGCAGCACGTGGTGGGCGATCCGTGTATGCCTGGAGCACCAGCCGCCGATCTCTTCTTGCGCCGTGCGCTTTGCCATCGCCGGCCTCGCCATGGCGGCCATCACCCCGTGGATGAGCGCCCGCGAGCGCGCCCCGGCGCCGAAGAAGTGGCTCTGGATCACCTGCGGATTGACCAACTTTGGCGCCGGCTACGGGGTGCTCTACATCGCCGAGACCGTCGTACCCTCTGGGATCGCCGCGGTGCTCTGGGCCATCTTCCCTCTGCTGATGGCGGCCAGCGCGACCTGCTTCTTGGGCGAGCGCCTCAGACGGCAGCAGTGGCTCGGCTTCGCCGTCTCCTTCGCCGGGATCGTGGTGGTCTTCTCGGGTGACCTGGGCGGCATCGAAGGCCAGAACGTCGGATACGCGTGGCTGCTGCTGCTCAGCCCGCTGCTCGCTGCGCTCGGAACAACCCTCGTCAAGAAATACGGCAGCGACGACAGCTCCGTCTTGCTAAATCGTAACGGGATGTTGATCGGTGCTGCGCTGCTCGCCGCCTGGGCGTTCGCGACGGAGGACCCGCTCAGCATGGCTTGGCCGCTCGAGGCGATCATCGCCACCACCTACCTAGCGCTGATGGGAACGACGATGACCTTCGGCATCTACTTTTGGCTGCTGCGAACCGCGCCCGCCTCGATGCTCGCGCTGATCAACTACGTAATCCCGGTGCTCGCGATGCTGTTCGCCGCCCTAGTCGGTGACGGCGAGCACGGGGCGCTAGCCTGGGCTGGCGCCAGCCTGGTTGTTTGCGGAGTAGCGATGGTGGTCCGTCGATGACGCGCCGCCCCCCTCGCTGGACGCGAAGGCTCTTCGCGTGGCGCAAGCTACCACGACGACAGCGAGCGCGACGCGCGGCAGCGGCCATCGGCTTCGTACTGCTCACGCTGCTCTGGCTCTACGCTCAAGGCGACCACGACGAGCGCGACGCGACCTGGAAACGCCGCGACATCCTCGACGCCCTGAGGTGGGTAGAGAGCAGCGGCCGGCCCGACGACAAGGTCCCTGACGGCGACGACGGCCTCGCGATCGGCCCATACCAGATCCACCGAGTCTACTGGCAAGACGCGCACACCTATGACCCAGCGCTAGGCGGCGCCTACCAAGACTGCCGCGTCCGAGCCTACGCGGAGCGCGTGATCGACGCCTACATGCGCCGCCACGCGACCGAGGCGTGGCGGCTCGGCAAAGCAGAGCGCCTCGCGCGGACGCACAACGGCGGCCCAACCGGCCACCTGAAGCGCGCCACGGAGGGTTACTGGCGGCGGGTCCGGGCTAGGCTCCCGGCGCCCAACCCCAAGCCCGACCGCTAATCAGCGACCGAGCTTCTTAGCGGCTTCCTCGCCGGCGTAGGTGCCGGCGTACTTATCGGCGAACTTACGGAGCGCCTCTCGAAGCTTCCGGGCCTGGGCGATCCGCGTCGGGTCATATTTGCCCTCGAGCTTGGCCAACGCCTTACTCGCCGCGATCTCCTTCTTGATCGCCGAGTCTCGGCTGAATCGCTTGAGCTCGGCTACCGCCCGCCCGGCTGCGTCGAAGCCCTTCCATTCCTTCTTAATGCGCTCCAACGTCTCGCGAGCAGCGAGGTAGTCTGGGCCATCGCTGAGCTCCTCCACCCGCGCGAGCTGCTTCTCAGCCTTCTTCGCCAAGATCGCTTGCTGAGCGATGAAGACTTCGCGCATCGCGGCGTCGAGCTTCTCGGCCTGCAGCATGCGACCTAAGTATGCGTCGAGCTTGGCGTGCTCACGCTTCTCCCACATCTTCCGAACCGGTCCGTAGCGAGGATCATCTGGCAGCTTCGGCGCGAGCGAGACGTCCTCGAGCAGCTTCTCCAAGGCCGCCTCGCTGGGCATCCGGTCATCCGGCACTGAGTGCACGCGACCGCTCGGGGCGATGCAGTAAACGCTCGGATAAAACCGGACGCCGTAGCTCTGCGTGTCGCTCTTCTTGATCTTAGCCATTGGGTACTTCGCCCCGAGGCCGTCGATGAAGGTCTTCTCGATCTTGTCTTCTTGCTCATCGGACACGCCGATGATCAGCAGCCCGCGCTCCGCGTACTTCTCGTGAAGTTCGTTGAGGTGCGGGACCGCCGCTTTACATGGGCCTCACCAAGTAGCCCCAAAGTCGAGGATGACGACCTTACCTTCCAGGTCATCGAACGAAGCGGGCCCGTCATTCCAGACCTTTACGAAGTCAATCGGCGGCGGCGTCGATCCCTTCTGCTGCGCGGCGAGCGCGCCGGCAGTGCAGATAGCGAGCGCCGACACGATCACGCGTGATGTGATGCTGTGCATCGGCGCGAGCATAACAAATAACCACCAGAGCGAGACATCATATGAAGCGCACCTAACGCAAACGGCCGCCCCGACGCGCTGGGCGCGTTGAGGCGGCCGGGTTCGCTTCGACCACAGGGCCGTCGCACGGTGCGCTGCTAGTTGTGCGCCTCGTGGACGCGACCGACCATCTCCGGGCCGGGCGTGAGCGTGGTGTCCCCGTCGTCCTTCCACTTCGACGGGCAGCCCTCGTTAGGCTTCTTGCCGAGGTAGATGTTGGCTTTGAACTTCCGCATCGTCTCGTCGATGTTGCGGCCGAGGTTCAAGAAGTTGACCTCGCTGTTCATGAGCACGCCATCAGGGGAAATGAGGTAGGTCCCGCGGAGGCAGAAGCCGCCGTTCCAGACCCCGAACTGCTTGGCGAGGGTGCCGTCGCGGTCGGAGGCCATGTGGAACTTCACGGCTTCGAGGTCCTTCTCCTCGCGCTGCCACGCCAGGTGAACAAACTGGGTGTCCGCGCTGACGGTGACGACCTCGCACCCCATTTTAGCGAACCGGTCTTGCTGCTCTGCCAGAGCAGCGAACTCGGTGCTTCAAACGAAGGTGTAGTCAGCTGGGTAGAAGAACAGCATGGTCCACTTGCCGTTCTTCATAGCCTCGCTGAGCTTGTACTCGCCGAAGCCTTTCGTCGTTGGTTCGTAAGTGGTCAGGGCGAAGTCTGGGACCGTGTCCCCGACCTGGAGAATGGTGTTGTCGGTCATAATTATTCCTTAGCATGGAACGTTAGGCGCCGCGCGCCCCCATCTCCAGCCGTATTGAGTCGCTGGATTCGGGATTCCGCCCCTCGAAGCTATGGCCTATGTGCCTGCTTCCGGGCACCATGCTTGCCACTTTATTTGATCGTGAGCACCAAAGAACCTGACAGCCACTCCCCGCAAGCAGCCTCGACCGCTGCTCAGGCGCTCGCCGCAGCTGGGGACGCCGACAGCGCCCGCGACGTCGGCGCGCTAGATGACGCCGCAAAGCAAGCAGCGCTGCGACTCGGCGCGCACAAGAGGAGCCTCGTCGAAAGGCTGATCTACGGCCCGCTACCGGAGACCAGCGAGCTGCAGAGCGGCGCGGAGGGCGCTGCCCGCGTGGACACCCAGGCCGGCGACGCCGTCATGCACGCAGCCCTAGCCGCCCTTGAGCGTGGCGAGGCGTTCACGGCCGACGGCAAGCTCGCCGACGCGCTCCGCAAAGAAGTGGCGGCAGCCGGCGGATACGGGTTCACCGTGCCGCGCGAATACGGCGGCAAGGCTGGGGAATACACCCAGCTCGCGCTCGTCGAGGAGGAGATGGCCGCCAACGGCCTCGGCCCGCTCGCGGTCGAGATCTCCGGCGAGCTGACCATCGGAGCAGGATCACTCCTCGCTTACGGCACCGACGCTCAGAAGCAGACCTTCTTACCGATGGTGAGCGACGGCCAGCTCATGGCGTTCGGCCTCACCGAAGTCGGCATCGGGGTCAACGCAAAGAAAGTGCGCGCCTACGTCGAACCAGACCCAAAGGGCAGCGGCTACCGCCTGTTCGCTCAGGGAGACCGCAACAAGCTCTGGATCACGAACGCCACGCACGGCGGCCTGGTCGGGATCGTCGCGCGCATCGGCGAAACCGGCAAGAAAGTCGGGCTGTTCATTACGCGCCTCCCCGAAGAGAACGTGCAGAAGGGCGAAGACTCAGACTACGAGTTCTGGTGCCAGTCCTCTAACACCGGCGCCTTCACCGCGAACTACAACTCACGGATCCACTTCGACAACTTCCCGCTGCAGCAAGACAGCGAGATCCCCGCGGACGGCGTCGAGGTGCTCTTCTATTGCTTGCGCATGGGGCGCTGCATGCTCGCGGCCATGGCCGCTGGCTACCAGCGGATGTTCGCGGCCGACGCGTCAGCCTATGCCAAAGGCCGGGAAGGCGTCGGCGGCAAGGTCATCAAGCACGAGCTGCCACGACAACACCTCGGCAAGATGATCGGCGGCGCGCTGATGTCGCGCGCGCTCAGCCACCTCTCGCTGCGACAAGACAAAGAGGGCGTCGACCTCGCCGGCCTGCGCGACCTCACCAAGTCAGCCGCCGCGACCAGCGCGCTGGAGGCGCAGATCGCTTGCGAGCGCGTGCTAGGAGGCCGCTCGTTTGACAAGCTCTCCAGGGTTCATGACGCGCGACATAACATGCATGTCTTCGGCGTCGTAGAAGGCGAGGACGACTTGATCCTGATGGGCATGGTCAAGGACGTCACGGACAGCTTCACCACCAAATACATGGCTGGCATGCTCGGCGTGCTGCAATCACTCAATGTCGACGCAGACGGCAAGCCGCTGCCGCGCGACGAACGCCTCCTGCGCATCACGCCGGCGACGGCGATTGACCAACCAGGAAAGGTCTTCACGGCGACGAAGCGGCTGCTGAGCAACCTCTCTTTTTGGAAGCTCGCAGGATGGGTCGGGGGCAACGCCTTGATCGAGGTGTTAAGACTGCCCCTGCTCCTCCTCCCCACGAGCATCTCGCCTCGCCACCAACTGCTGCCCAAAGACCTCGCTGGATACGCTCGGTTCGCGGAGCGCCGCCTGCGCTGGTTACGCTGGGCCTATCTCAGCATCAACCTCTACTTCCAGTTGGAGCTGACCCGCGCGCAAATCCCGCTGCAACGCCTCGGCAAGGTGATCGAGCTATTGACGTCGATGCTCGCCACCGCACACCACGCGGCGAGCACCAGAGATCCAAGCCAGATCCGCGTCGCTGCGCTGCAATGCGAGCAGCTGATGACGCGGGTCAAAGGCATGCGATTGATCACCGGCCTCTGGCAGATGGACCGCCTGCGCAAGCACGTCGCCGGCGTCGGCGAAGACATCGAAAAGGGTAACTGCACGCTGCTCGACGGCGTCGAGCCACAGGCCTTCTCGCATCCGTTTGAGGCGAAGCCGCCCAAGCGCTAGAGCGCCTGGCGCCCGAGACCTCAGCCTCGACGACGGTCCTTGAAGCGGCCGTGCAGACGGAGGAGCCGCCCGAAGGTCCACCGCAGCGCCCAGTGCAAGGGCGGAATCTTCTCGACCAGCCGCCCGACCGCGTCGGCCGCGACGAAGCGGGTCAGGTCTGGGCGCAGCCGACGCGCGAGCACAGCCGGGCGCTCCCACGCATCCGGGCGACCGCCCAACGCCGACGCCAGGGCGCCGACCCCCCACCCTTGCACAAGGTTGACCAACATCGCCCGCTCTTCGGGGTCCGTGCTCGGGAGGTGCTTATCGATTAAGACGCCCAGCATCGGCAGGTGACGCTCCCAGGCGTTCTGGTCCATCATCGAGCCCTTACGGAGCCGATAGTCGTAGAGCACGCGCGGCACCACCTCGACGCCTAAGCCGCGACCCGCCATATCTAGCCAGAGCGCCCAATCCGAATACGTGTCGACGTCGGGGTCATAACGCAGACCGTGCTGATGAAAGACCTCGCGACGCATCATCGCACCAGCGTCCCCCATCGTGTTGCGGAACAGCGCCAAGGCGCGGTCATAAGGCAGAGGCTGAACGACGGTGCGAGGTGCGCGAGAGCCGTCCTCAAAGGTCTGGAAGCGCGGCACGACCGCCATCGCGTCAGGACAGCGCGAGAACACCTCTAACCCCGTGGATGCGTAGTCGCGACGCAGCACGTTGTCGGCGTCACAACAGAGCAGGTAATCACCGCTCGCGTGCTCAATCGCCATATTACGCGCCGTCGCGAGGCCGCCGTTTTGCTTGCGCAGCAGCTTGACGCGCGGGTCCCGACTAACGACGTCAGCGAGGATCTCGTCTTTATCCGCGCGCGGCGAGCCGTCCTCAACGATCAAGATCTCTAGGTCCTTATGGGTCTGAGCGATGACTGAGTCGACCGCCTCACCGAGGATCGCGCGGTCTTCCTGATAGAACGGAACGATCACCGTCACGCGGCCAGGACCCTTCACCTGCGCTGGGCGCTGCCCCTTGCCGCGGTGGCGCTCCACGAGCGCCTCGATCGCCTGGACATAGCGCGACGGGTCGCTCAGATCACGGATCCGCCGCGCAGCGCTCCGACCGATCTCATCTAGGCGAGGCAGCGCGGCCTGAACGTCTTCACGCAGGACCCGAACAATGTCAGCCGGGTCGCTGCCATCGACCAAGAAGCCGCTCACCCCGTGCTCGATCATCTCCCCCATGCCGCCGTTACGACCGCCGACGACGACCCTTCCAGCAGCCATCGACTCGATGCAGGTGTTTGGCCAGTTCTCCCAAGGTGACGGCAAGATGACCACGTCGGCGGACCGCAGCCGCGCGAGCATCTCGTCGCGCGCTAGCGGCGGCGTGAACGTGACGTTCTTAGCGCCGCGACGCTGCAAGTATGCGACCTCGCTGGTCTGCTGCGGCGCCGACGGGCTGTCGCGCCCGACGCACTCGATCGCCAGCTCAGGGAGCTGCGCGAACGCGTCGACTAGCTGACGAACCCCCTTACGCGGCTCGATACGACCGAAGTAGAGGATCCTGAGCTCTTCGAGCCGCGCCCGGGGCGCTGGCGGCTGCGGCAACTCCGACGGCAACGACATCGGATACCGGACCACCTCTGCAAAGTCAGCCGGCAGTTGGAGCCGCTCGGCGACCATCTCCCGCAGACGATGCGAAGGCGTCCAAACCGCCGGCGCCTTACGGATGGTGTCGTCCTCAAGCACACACAGCTCGCGCTCAGACGGCGGCAGCAAGTGCAGGGTCTCGTTGTATTTCCAGCACTCATAGGTGGGCGAGTGCAGGACCACGCATACACAGGCGTCGCCGAGGGACCCGAACAGGCGCTGCTCCTGGACCGTGACCGCGCCCCACGCGCCGTAGTCCGGGAACTCCACGTAATCGAACCTCTCTCCGCTTTGCCGGAGGAGGTCGAAGGCCAGCTGCGCCGACTTGAGCGGGCCGCGAGCCAAGCCAAAGTGCACCTCGTGCCGCGGCGTCGTCGCGTCCTCAATATAGAGCACCCGGGTGAACGCAGCTTCATGCCCAGCGGCGCCCCCAGTTTTAGCTGGGCGCGCAGTCACCAGCCACACCTCATGACCCGCGGCCTTGAGCGCCCGACCAGCCTCCGAGACGTAGGTGCCGATGCCACCGCCGCGCATCCCGGCGACCTCATAGCTGCAAAGCGCGATCCTCATCCAGTCGGTCCTTCTATCGGAAAGCGCTCACAGATTGCATGCAAACAAGTGGTCGCTAACGTGCAAATAACATGCGCATCTCGGTGATCCTGCCAACCAAGGACCGCGGCCCCGAAGTCAACCTGACGCTGGACGCCCTCATTGGGCAAGATCTTCCCAAATCTTGCTTCGAGGTCCTGATCATCGACAACGCCTCGAACCCGAGCAACGCGAGCGCGCTGCGAGACTACAGCGGCCGCCACCCAGACGTCATGCGCTGCCTGAGTGAGCCCGAGCCCGGCCTCAACCGCGCGCGAAACGCAGGGGTAAAGGCAGCGCGAGGAGAGCTGATCGCGTTCCTCGACGACGACGCCGTCCCTCACCCACGTTGGCTCGCGGCGCTGCTCGAAGTGTTCGACGCGCGCCCCGACATCTGGGCGGTCGGCGGCCGCGTCATCTCACAGTTCACATCTCCGCCGCCGGAGTGGCTGGACGAGCGCTTCAAGCTCTATCTCAGCGACTTCGACCGCGGCGAAGAGCTCCAACAGCTGAGCTACGACGACTACCCGCGCGGCGCCAACATGGCGTTTCGTCGCGAGGCCTTCGAGCAATGCGGCGCGTTCGATCCGCGCCTGGACCGGCGGGGCGACTTACTCCTCAGCTACGGCGACATCGAGATGTGCTACCGCGTCGAGCAAGCCGGGCACGCCGTCGCATACGCACCCGACGCCGAAGTGCGCCACTTAATCCGCGGCGACCGACTCAGCTTCGACTGGTTCGACCGACGCGCCTATTGGCAAGGGCGCTCGCAAGCGCTGTTCGAGCGCTTGCATCTCGGCCCCGCGCGGCTGCTCCGAAAGCTCCCCTATCGAATGCTCCGCGCGCTCGCGAGCGCAGACAGCTATCGCAGAGCGATGCACCGTGGATTGTGCAGCGGGACCTTCCGCCATCTCCTGTAGAGACCTCCCGGCGGACGCCAGGTCGACGGCGGCTTTGGCGCCCCCGTCAGCGCGCTGAGCATACAAAGAATGGATCGCCGCGAAGCCTGCTTACGACGTCGCACAACGCACCTCTCAAGGCGGCCTGTCGTGTCCGATCGCTCCTAACGCTACTGTGTCGCCAGCATGATCCGGCTGCTCTCCATCGCCAGCTATATAGACGCCTGTAACCGGATGGTCAGCCGCGCCGTCGGCTGGCTCTTGCTGATCATGGTGCTGTTGGGCGCCTACAACGCGCTCGCGAGGTATCTAGAACGCGATGTCGGGCTACAGCTTTCTTCGAACGCGCTCTCAGAGCTGCAATGGTACCTGTTCGGGGTCGCCTTCCTGCTCGGCGCGCCTTACGCGCTCAAGAAGGGCGCGCACGTCCGCGTCGACGTGCTATACGGAGGGTTGACTGAGCGCGCCAAGCTATGGATTGACCTCGTCGGCGCCGTGCTGCTGCTGATCCCTGCGTGCGCCTGCGCAGCTTGGCTGAGCGTCGACTTCGTCGTTGACAGCTACCGCGACAGCGAGTGGTCCAACGACCCAGGCGGGCTCCCGCGCTGGCCGATCAAGCCGGTGATCCCAGCCGCCTTCGCGCTGCTGATGATGCAAGGGGTCTCCGAAGCCATCAAACGCGTCGCCGTGTTACGCGGCGCTGCGACCCCAGACGAACTCCAGCTAAACGCGAGCGCGGGGGACGTGAACGATGGCTGACCCGCTCGCCCCGCTGATGTTCGCGGTGCTCTTCTTGCTGCTCTTCGTCGGCTATCCGGTGGCGTTCGTGTTAGGCGGCGTCGCGCTGATCTTCGGCGCCCTGGCGCTGTCTGCGGACGTCATCACCGAGGCCTACCTCCTGCTGCTCCCTGAGCGCGTGTTCGGGATCATGGCCAACCAAGTCCTGCTCGCGATCCCCTTCTTTATCTTTATGGGGACGATGCTAGAGCGGTCTCGTCTCGCCGAAGACCTACTGCACACCGTCGGCCTCCTGTTCGGCCGCCGACCCGGCGGCCTCGCGCTCGCGGTCGTATTCGTCGGCGCGCTATTAGCGGCAGCCACCGGCGTCGTCGGCGCGTCGGTCGTCGCGATGGGACTGATCTCTCTGCCGATCATGCGGCGCTACGGCTACAGCCCGGAGCTCGCCACCGGCGTAATCTGCGCGTCCGGCACGCTTGGCCAGATCATCCCACCGAGCATCGTGCTCGTCGTGCTGGCCGACCAGCTCGGACAGAGCGTCGGCGCGCTCTTCCTCGGCGCGTTGATCCCTGGGTTGATGCTGGCAGGCCTCTACGCGCTCTACATCATGGTAGTCGCCTCGCGCCGCCCGGACGCAGCGCCCGCGCTACCAGCCAGCGAGCGCGACGACGTCGACGACCTCGGGCGGCGGGTCGTGCGGGTGCTCGCCCCGCCGCTGCTGTTAATCCTGATCGTGCTCGGCAGCATCTTCGCGGGCATCGCGACGCCAACCGAGGCGGGGGCGCTCGGCGCCGTCGGCGCGATGCTGCTCGCCGCGCTGAACCGGCGGCTGACCACCGCCAGCCTACGCGCCACCATGGACTCGACGCTGCGCATCACCAGCATGGTCGTGTTCCTCCTGGTCGGATCGACCGCGTTCACCTTGGTCTTCCGCGGCCTCAGCGGGGACCTCTGGATCGAACACCACTTGACCAATCTGCCCGGCGGCAAGGTCGGCCTGCTGCTGGTCGCCAACCTCGCGATCTTCGCGCTCGGCTTCTTCATCGACTTCTTCGAGATCGCCTTCATCGTGCTACCGCTCATCGCTCCAGCAGCGCGCGCCTTAGGGATCGAGGGCGACGAGATGACTTGGTTCGCCGTCATGCTAGCGATGAACCTGCAGACCAGCTTTTTAACGCCCCCGTTTGGGTTCTCGCTCTTCTACCTACGCGGTGTAGCGCCGCGCGAGATCCCGACGGCAGCCATCTACCGCGGCGCCATGCCATTCATCTGCATCCAGTTGATCGGGCTCGCGCTCATATGGACGTTCCCGTCGATCGTCACCGGCATCTTGAGCGACTAACGGCGAGCGGCGAGGCGCAGCCGTCACGACCACGCAAAGGATGCGTAAGCGAGTTCATTGGTCCCGAGCCACCGCGTCGACTCAGCGGCGAAGGCGCGCCAATGGTCGCGGATCTTTCTATATTGCGGATCAGCAGCCGCCTCATCATCCACGAGCGAGCGGCTCGCTGCGCGAGCCTGCGTCAAGACGTCGTCACTGAACCGGCGCAAGACGACGCCCTTATCGAGCAAGCGCTTCAGCGCGCGAGGGTTCTCGCAGTCATAGCGCTGCATCATCACCTGCGCCGCCTGATCGATCGCCGCCTCCAAAATCGCGCGATAGTCGGCCGACAGCGAGTCGTAGGCCCGCTGCGACACCATGAAAGAAAGGCTCGGGCCTGGCTCCCACCACCCCGGGTAGTAATAGTTCTTCGCGATCTCGTAGAAGCCGAGCTTCTCGTCATCGTACGGCCCGACCCACTCGGTCGCGTCGATCGCGCCGCGCTCAAGCGCCGGGTAGATATCGCCGGCGGCGAGGCTCTGCACGCTGACGCCGAGGCGGTCCATCGCCTTACCCCCGAGGCCGGGGATACGCATACGGAGCCCCTTCAAGTCTGCAGCGGTCGCGACTTGCTCGCGGAACCAGCCGCCCATCTGAGCGCCCGTGTTGCCGCACGAGTAGTTTCGGACCCCAAAGTCCGCGTAGACCGCACGGAGCAGGTCACGGCCGCCCGCCTGCTCTAGCCACGCGGTCTGCTGCCGAGCAGTGAGGCCGAACGGGATGCAGGTGTCGAACGCTAGCGAAGGGTTCTTCCCCGTGTAGTAGTAGCCTGCTGACTGACCGATCTCAGCGGCCCCCTGCTGCACGGCGTCCATAACCTGCAGTGCCGGCACTAGCTCTCCCGCTTGATGACAGCGTATCGTGAATGCGCCCTCAGTCATCGCGGAGACCCGCGCGGCGAGCACCTCCGCGACACCATAGATGCCGTCGAGGGTTCGGGGGAAGCTCGACGCCAGACGCCACTCGACCCGCTCGCGCTGCTTGCCGCTCACCGGGCTTGACCCGGCAGTTCGGGGGCGAAGCGCCCCCACAGCGGATGCAGACACGATGCCTCCAGCAGCACCCACTAGGCCGCCCGTAAGGAACGCGCGGCGAGAATCGGGCTTCTGCTCGGTCATCTGCGCAGCGTAGCGCGAGGGCGCGCTTGACGCCTGCCATGAGGAAAAAGTGGCTGAGCGCGGGAGCAGTCACCGCCCGGGACGCCGTGCCGCCAGTCGGCATACATCGTGGGGGCGACAGCCCCCAGCGAACGCCGCGTCACAGCTCGTCGGGCCCGCCGACGTAGCCTAGATACGCGCTCGCGACGACCACATAAGGGCTCGCCAAGTAGACCTGCCCAGGCCCTGAGCGGCCGGGGAAGTTGCGATTGATGGCCGAGACGGTGACCTCCTCTGGACGAAAAGAAACGCCCGGCCCAGCTTTGATGCACGCACCGCAGCTGGGATCGATCAACTCAACGCCCGCGCCCTCGAACAGGTGCACGTACCCCATCGTCTCGGCGTAGTCGCGAATCTTTTGGCTACCGAACTGGATGTAGGTCTTCGCCTTCAGGCTCAGCCCCTTGCTCACGGCATCGCGGACGACCGCGGCGTACATGTCCATGTCAGCTTTCTTGCCGCCGGTGCATGAGCCCCCGTAAGCGATATCACACGTGACCTCACCGTGCTCTTCTCGGAATGCATCGAGCGCAATGCCGTTACGCGGATCACCGGGCGTCGCGACGGTCGGCACGACGTCTGCGAGGTCGACGTTGAACGTCTTGCAGTAGCTCGCGCCCGGGTCTGCCTTCACGACCTGGCGTCTTAGGTGGTCCTTATCGGTGCCTCTTAGCGAGTGGATGTGCTCGATCACGATGTCATCGGCCTCAACGATGCCGGTGAAGCCGCCCGCCTCGACCGCCATGTTGGTCAGCGTCGCGCGCTCATCGAGTGACATCGACATCGTGCCGGCGCCGGCGAACTCGAGCACCTTGCCGATGCCATCCCCGCTCTTGAAGAACTCGTCGCTCAACAAGTGCAACATGACGTCCTTGGCGCAGACGCCGTCACGTAGCTTCCCGAGCAGGTTGACTTTCACGGACTCTGGCACCTTGACGCGAACGTCTTTCGTGAACCAGCTGTTCGCCATGTCGGTGGAGCCGACGCCGAACGCGAAACAGCCGAGGGCGCCGCCCATGCACGTGTGACTGTCGGTGCCGATCACCAACTGTCCTGGCTCAGCTAAGTCCTCAATCACGATGTTGTGGCAGATGCCCTCCGAGCCCACGGTCTTACCGTCGCGCTCGACCTCACCATAGAGGCGCATGCCTTGCGCGGCCGCGAAGGCCTCTTGCACCGTCGCAAGCGACGCCGCCTGCTCCTTGAGCCCCATCTCGACATGCTTCTCGGGCATGATCCGATCGAGGAAGGTCAAGTGATCGCGGAAGGCGAAGACGGAGGCTGGGTCATTGACCCGCGCGTCTTCACCGAGCCCCATCTTGAACAGCGCCGAAGCCATCGGCGTGACGTATTCGTGGCTGAAGCGCACGTCGGTGCGAACAAACAACGCGTCTCCAGGAGCCACCGCGGGGATGCCTAGCTGTCCGGATTTCGCGTCAGCGATCGCGCGCTTGCTGATGATCTTCTCACAGAGCGTCATCGGACGCGTCGCGGTCTCTACCGCCGGCGGCGCGGTGTCCCCGGCGAGGCGGGCCTTGTTGTAGGCGAACAGCCCCCCGTGGCGGACGATCTCGGTCGCGATTGGGTCTAGGCCCTTGGTGAACTCGTCAATAGAGATCTCCTCGCCGTTTTTGATCCGGTCGATCAACGAGAAGTCCGTTGAGGTCAGCAAGCCGATGTTCTGACAGTTCTGCCCGTAGATCTTCTCGATGTTCTTCGCGATGACGAGCTGAATGCCACCCTTCAGTTCGCTGAACGGCGCGGTCTCTCGCGAGCTACCGCAGCCCTTAGAGACGCCGCTGACGATCACCGAGAAGCCGCCGTCTTTGATGGCGTCCCGCTCCACGTTGCCGCCGCGCAGCCCGACCAAGCAATAGCGCGCGAGCGTCTCATCGTAGTAGTAGCACACCCACCCAGGCGTCAACTCGTCGGTCGAGATGTTGTCGATCAACTTGTGGTCCCTGCCATCAGGCAAGTCCACGCCGTCATACAACTGCGATCGCAGCAGCTGGTCATCCTCAGTCAGATACAGAGTCCGACCTTCAAACTTGATCATCGCGTCGCGCATCGGATCAGGACCTTTCGAGGATCATCGCGATGCCCTGGCCACCGCCAATACAAGCAGACGCGCAGCCGAGCGCCTTGCCAGACTCCTCCAACTCGCGCACCAGGGTCAACAACAGTCGCGTCCCGGTCGCGCCGAGCGGGTGACCGAGCGCGATCGCGCCGCCGTTGACGTTGCACTTGTCGCGGTCGAGGCCGAGCTCCTTCTCGCAGCCGAGGTATTGGGCCGAGAAGGCTTCGTTGATCTCGACCAGATCGAGGTCGCCGACCTTCAAACCAGCCTTCTCGCAAGCCAATTGGATGGACGGAACGGGGCCGAGACCCATCACCTCGGGCGCAACGCCTGAGATGCCCCAAGACTTAATCTTCGCCTTCACCTCCAAGCCAAGATCCTTGGCATGCGCTGCCGTGGTCACGACCAACATGGCCGCGCCGTCAACGATGCCAGAGGCGTTACCCGCCGTCACCGTGCCCTCTTTGCCAAACGCTGGACGTAGCTTCTGCAGCCCCTCGAGGGTGGTGTCGGGCTTGATGTGGTCATCCGTGTCGACGACGAACTCTTTGCGGCCCTTCGTCACAGTCATCGGCGCGATCTCCGCGGCGAACTTGCCAGCCTTGACCGCTGCCGCGCCGAGCTGATGGCTGCGGAGCGCGTACTCGTCCTGTTCCTCTCGCGAGACGCCGACCTTCTTGGCCACGTTCTCGGCAGTCTGCGCCATAAAGAACTTGCAGAACGGGTCATACAAGGCTGCGAACAATAGGTCCTCGATCTTGGGCTCCATGCCGAAGCGGAAGCCCTGACGCGCGCCTCGGATCACGTGCGGCACCTGGCTCATGTTCTCCATCCCGCCTGCAAGGCAGAGCTTCGATTCACCGAGCATCATCGAGTGAGCCGCTGACACCACCGACTGGATCCCAGAGCCGCACAGCCGGTTCACGGTCAACGCCGGCTTAGTGTGCGGGACGCCTGCCTTCAGGGCGACGTGTCGCGCGCCGTAGATCGCGTCGCTCGACGACTGAGACGCGTTCCCGACGAAGGTCTCGTCAACCTGCTCAGGCTTCACGCCGGCGCGCTCCAGCGCTGCCTTGGCGGCGTGGGCGCCGAGGTCCAGCGCCGTGACGTCCTTGAACTTGCCAAAGCCGGGCGTCCCGGAGTATTCAGCCATGGCGGTACGGGCGCCGCCTACGATCACCAGATCAGATTGCATATCAGGAGCATCGGACACCGCGGATGCCGGCGCAAGATCGGGCCGAGCGGAGCATCACGATTGCGCGGATGCCGCCCCCGGCGCTGCGCATTAGTATCTCGATATGTGGAAAATCATGCGCGCCGGGACCACCTCAGCAGCACTGGCCCTCTGCAGCTGCGGCAGCTTCAACCTCTACACCGACGAAGAGCTCGAGCCGATCAGCCTGCAGGCATATGACGAGGCGACCAGCCAATACCCGATCGTGACCTCCGGCCCTGAACACGCCATGGTACAGGAAGTAGCCCGACGCATCGCGGCGGTCACCGGCGTCCCGTTCCCGTGGGAGGCGAGGCTGCTAAGGGCTGACGACGTGCCGAACGCGTTCTGTCTCCCTAACGGGCGCATCGCCGTTTACACCGGCATCCTGCCGATCACCCAGAACATCGACGGCCTCGCGGCTGTCATCGGCCACGAGGTCGCGCACGCAACGCGGCGGCACGGCGGGATCCGGATGACCCAGCACACCATCGGCAACCTAGCGCTCGCCATCGCCGACGTCGGCCTCGAGCTCTCCGATATGGACGATGAGAGCAAGGGCTACACCATGGCCGCCCTGGGCGGCATCGCGCAGTATGGGATACTGCTCCCGTACAGCCGAGAGCACGAGAGCGAAGCGGACATCGACGGCGTCCGATTCGCGATCCGGGCCGGCTTCAACCCGTGGGAGGCGCCCAAGCTGTGGGAGCGCATGGCCGAACTGGGCAACAGCGGCCCCGAGTTCCTGAGCACCCATCCGAATCCGCTTAAGCGAGCGACGCGGCTCCGTGCGGCGATCCCGGAGATCCTCCGGCAAGAGCGCGCCAACAGCAAACCGGCGCAGTAGGAGCTCCGACTAGAACGGCCGCCAAGGCTGACGACCGTCTCGCGGGCGCAGGAACTTAGCGTCGACCTCGCGATACCAAGCGTGCAGCAACTCTCGCATGCGCGCCGCGCGCGAGGGCTGCTGCTGCGCGATGTCCAACCGCTCTCCGAGGTCACGGCTGAGGTCGTAGAGGTGTATGCGACCGTCTTCGAGCCGCTCGATAAGCTTGTAGTTGCCGAGGCGGACCGCGCTCGCGGGGAAGCCGCCCTGGTTACCGTAGTGCGGGTAGTGCCAGAACAAGGGGCGCTCCGGGAGTTCATCGCCGCGCAGCGCAGCAGCCACGCTCACGCCGTCGATGTCATGCGCGACAGACGGCGCACCGATCAACTCAAGAACCGTCGGCAGCAGATCAACGCTGCACGTAGGCGCGCCGCACGTACTACCGGGCGAAGTCACGCCTGGCACTCGCCAGATCCATGGCTCTCGGATACCACCCTCGTAGATCCAACCCTTGCCGCCGCGCAACGGCAGGTTGCTGGTCGGCGACCCCTCGCTCGTCGACAGACCACCGTTGTCAGAGGTGAAGACGACGATCGTGTCCTCTGCGAGGCCAAGCGCGTCGAGCTTATCGAGGACCTGCCCGACTGCGAGGTCCATCGCCTCCACCATCGCGGCGTAGGTCGCATGCCGCTGCAGCAAGCGCACCTTGCGCAGCTTCTTGGTCAAGAAAACCTGCTCCTCCTCGCCGAACTCCGGCCCTTCCTTCGGCAACTCCGCGATGAGACGTCGATACTTCTGGATCAAGTCCTGACGGGCGACCAGAGGCGTGTGCACCGAGTAGAACGACAGATACGCCAGGAAGGGCTTCTCCTTGTTGGCCTCGACGAAGCGGCAGGCCTCCTCGGCGAGGCGCGCTGGCAGGTGCTCGCCTTCGGGGCCGTCGTCGATCCGAGGGTTACCGTAAGGCACGAAGTACTTCCCAGGCCCATAGGGGCCGCCCCGACTCCACCCGCCCTTGTTGACGTCGAAGCCTTGACGCTCAGGCCAAAACTCCTCAGACGGCCCCAAGTGCCACTTACCCGCGAAGAAGGTCGAGTAACCCCGATCTCTCAGCTCCTCGGCGATCGTGCGCTCAGAGAGCTCCATCCGGTCTCGAGCCTCAGCCGGGCGGTAGGTCTCCGCCCTTCGACCCATGAAGTAATTGGTCGCATCTGCTCGCGACGGATAGCGCCCCGTCATCATGGCGTACCTCGTCGGGGAGCAGACCGGACACGCGGCGTAACCGTCCGTGAAGCGCATACCAGCCTTCGCGAGGCGGTCGATGTTAGGCGTCTGGTAGACGCAAGCCGGGTTGTTGGCGCCAATATCCATGAAGCCAAGGTCGTCGACGAGGAACACCACGACGTTCTTCGGCTGGCCCGCGCTGCGCCCCGCCGGCGCAGCGACTGTGTGCTTGGTGCGCGTCGGCTTCCAACCGATCCGGTGCGTGACCACCTCAAAATCGCCGGAGCCGAGACCCTCGATCGGGCCAGTGTAAACTCGCCAACGCTTGTCACTGCCCAGCGGCAGTCGCCGATAACCAATAGATGCGCCAGGCTCAGCACATGTAACCTTCGCCCGCTGCGCTCCTTTGCCCGGCTCAATCAGGACCGTCGCTCTCGGCGTCTGGGGCTGCACGCCATCCGGCGGGTAAATACGCTCACGGACCAGCTTCGTCTCAGGTAGCACGAAGCCGAGGTCACCCGTCGCCTTCATCCACGCGCCGAGGCTGCGCCGCAACGACACTAAGGCAGACGCTGCGCTCGGAGCGTCGATCAGGTTGTTGGTCTCCCATGGATCTTGCTGACTGTCATAGAGCTCCTCGGTCGGGCGCTCGGTCGCCGCAAACTGCCACTGCGCCGCAGGCACGTCGGAGCGGCCTCGCATCGCGTAGAGGTCCGCGGTCATCGGGATGCGCTCTCGATACGCGTTGGCGATCAAGTAGGGCTGGTCGGTGACGTAGTTCACCACGTAACGAAAGCGGCCGTCGCTGACGCTGCGCTGGCGGTCATAGACGGCGTCGAAGCGATCCGCGTGGCTGTAGGCGAAACCGCCGCCGTCTCGCTCATACCGACCGAGAAACGGCACTCCGTCGAGGCGCTGATCCGGCTCGACGTCGCACAAGCTCAAGACCGTGGGGCCAAAGTCGACGAACTGCACGACCCGGCCCTCGACCTCCCCGGCCCGCGCTCTGCCTGGGAACCGCACCAAGAGCGGCACTCGGGTGCCAGTGTCATAGCATGACCGCTTACCGCGCGGCAGGCCGACGCCGTGGTCGCTGTAGAACATGACCACGGTGCTGTCGAGCAGATCAGCTCGCTCGAGCTCCTTCAACTGCTTACCAACCCAACGATCCATCGCGGCGATATTGTCATACGTCCTCTTCATCGCCCGGCGGACGTTGGCCGTATCCGGGTAGATCGGCGGGACCGGCACGTCCTCAAGCGAAACAGCGGCCGGGCTCGCCTTGCGCGACGGGAACGCGCCGCTCTCGTGCGTGCCGCCGTAGTTGAACACAGCGAAAAACGGCTGGCCGTCCGCCCGGTTACGCCAGTGCGCCTTACCGTTTGACTCGTCCCAGACCGTCACTGGCTCTCGGAACTGATAGTCCTTCTTCGCGTTGTTCGTGCAGTAGTAACCCTGCTGTCGGAGTAACTCCGGAAAGCAGCGCACGAACGCCGGCGGTACGCCCTCATATCCGGGGATGCCTTTGTAGGCGTCGGGGTCCTTCGCGACCGCCGCCTGGCTCGGCTTATTGTTGCGCATCTGCATGGTGCCGATGCGCGTCGCATACATCCCCGTGATCAACGAGGAGCGGGCCGGCGCGCACACCGGCGAGGTCGCAAACGCGTTCGCGTAGCGAACGCCTTCGGCAGCCAAGCGGTCGCAGTTTGGCGTGGGTACAGTGCCGTCACCATAGCAGCCGAGCCAAGGGCTCATGTCCTCCACGACCAGCCAGACGACGTTTAGGCGCTCCTGCGCGGGGACGTGCGCGCAGGGCGCACCGAAGAGCAACGAGAGCAGTGCGAGGACAGAGCGACTCATGACCGGTAGCGTAGCCACCGCGCGGCCATATCTCGAAGGCCTGCGGGACTAACGCTGGTCGGAGGCTTGGTACGGTCGCTGGTTACTGCCTTGATAGATCTGACGCGGACGCGTGATGCGCGCGGCTGGATCGTGCTGAAACTCAAGCCACTGCGAGATCCATCCAGGCATCCGGCCGATCGCAAAGAACACGGTGAACATGTCCGATGGGATGCCGAGCGCCTTGTAGATGATGCCCGAGTAGAAGTCGACGTTGGGGTAAAGCTTACGCTCGATGAAGTAGTCGTCGCTCAGCGCGATCTGCTCAAGCTCCTGCGCGATATCGAGCAAAGGGTCGGTCTGGCCGAGTTGGCCGAGCACCTCGTCGCACGCCTTCTTGAGGATCTTCGCGCGCGGGTCGTAGTTCTTGTAGACGCGGTGACCGAAGCCCATCAAGCGAACGCCGCTGTCCTTCTGCTTGGCGAGCTCCATGAACTCCTTCGCAGAGCGCTCGCCGTCGCGGATGGACTCCAGCATGTTGATCACCGCCTCGTTGGCGCCGCCGTGCAGCGGTCCCCAGAGCGCTGAGATACCTGCTGAGACGCTCGCGAAGAGGTTCGCGCCAGAGCTCCCGACCGTCCGCACCGTGCTCGTCGAGCAGTTCTGCTCGTGGTCCGCGTGCAAGATCAGGAGGAGGTCGAGCGCCTTCGCGATGACCGGGTTCGGCTCATAGTCCTCACACGGCGTCGCGAACATCATGTGCAGGATGTTCGCCGCGTATCCGAGGTCGTTACGCGGATACATGAACGGCTGACCGATCGAGTGCTTGTAGCTGTAAGCGGCGATCGTCGGCATCTTGGCGAGCAAGCGGATCGCGTCGATCCAGTTCTGCTCCTTGGTCTGCGGCCCCGCTTGCTGGTAGTAGGTCGACAACGCACCCACCGCGGCGGCGCAGACCGCCATCGGGTGACCCGCCTTCGGCAAGCTGGCGAACAGGCGCTTCAGGTCTTCGTGAAGCATCGTGTGATACGTCACGTCGTGGGTGAACTGGTCGAGCTGCGCAGCGCTCGGCAACTCCTGGTGCAGCAACAACCACATCACCTCAACGAAGCTCGAATGCTCCGCGAGGTCCTCGATCGGATAGCCGCCGTATCGGAGGATGCCCTTCTCACCGTTGAGGAAGGTGATCTTCGACTCACAGGAGCCGGTGTTGCCGAGACCGGGGTCAAACGTCACAGCACCCGTCGTCGAACGCAACTTACGGATATCGATCGCGACCTCACCCTCCGTCCCGCAAATGACCGGCAGTTCGAGCTCCTGGCCTTGAATGGTGAGCTTGGCGGTCGAATTAACAGCTTGTTCGGTCATCTGAGCAGAGGCGCTGGGCTGGTCGGCGGGTCAGTTTCGAGGCAAATAGGATAGGGCGACCTCGCCGCGCCGACCACAGGAAAAGAACATGACGCCCAAGCTCTATCGACGCGGCGAAACGCCCCTAGCTGCTGACTGCTAAAGCGGCTCGTTGCCGATGGCGTATTGGCGCCAATCCTTGAAGTCGAAGTGCCACCACTCGTGCTCATAGACCTGGAACCCCTGCTCCTCCATCGCTCGGCGCAGTAGCTCGCGGAAATACCGCTGCCTTGAGGTCCCGCCCGGGTAGTCGGGATAGGCCCGCGCCGTGAACTCATCGTAGCCGGAAGGCATCTCGATCGGGTCCCCCGTAGCCAGGTCGTACAGCGTCAAGTCAACAGCGCAGCCACGGTTATGACGTGACCCGCGCATCGGGTCGGCGACGAAGAGCTTCAGGTGCCGAGGCGCAGCGTCCCAGAACACCTTAGTGACCCACCAGGGCCGATAGCCGTCGAAGACCTGGACGCCGACGCCGTGCTCGGCGAGCTTGCGATGGGCGCGCACCAGCGCCTCCGCAGCAGGCCGCTGAAGCCGCGCGATCGGCTGGTCATAGACCTTGGCGCCCAGAAAGTTGTCAGTGGTGGCGTAGCGGATGTCGAAGCGCAGCCCTACCCCGCCTTCGATCTCACGCAGATCTACGAGGTCATGAGCCCGTCGACCTCGCCGGAGGGCATCAGGCATCGCAGACGAGCGCGCCGCCTCTACCAACTCAGGCACTGGCCTGACGACCTTCATTCGGAAGGTCCCGGCGGTCGGTCCGGGCCGACGCTCGAAGCGGGCGCCGCCCACCGACACCGCGACCACCGCGCCAGCGTCATCACGAATGAACTGCAGCTCATCATCGTGATACATCCCTGGCGGGAAGCTGTATCGATCCTTCTCCTCGAAGTCTGGGAGATCGCGGACCAGCCACTCAATCAGCACCCCTAAGCGGCCCTGATCCTCGTAGACGATCAACGTGTTGTGATCCCAGCCGTACTCTCCGATCAGATCCGCGAGCTCCGCTGGCGAGCGCGCGGGAATCGCGAGCTCACGCCTGTATTCGACCTGACCGTCGTGCAGGTTCCCGTTAGGCAGAACCGTCAACCGGCGCGCGCCGCCTGTCTTGAGGATGTCGTCGGAGACGAGCGCGCCGTCGGGCGCGAGGCGCATGCGGGTTCGCACGCCGATGTTCGGGTCGTAGAAGAGTTCGCCCGCGCGCTCATAGAGGTAGACCCAATTATCCCCGCACCTCCACATGCCCGCGAGCTCCCTCGCGCGCGCGACGCCGAGCGGCTTTGGATAGACGGGCGGAGGCAGGACCTGCCCCCGACGATTGGCGAGCGCGGCTCGGAGCGCGCGGTTGGCGATGGCGTTAGCGACGTCATTGGCTAGGTCCTTCGTACAGACGACCGCGGCCGCGAGCCCCGCCTCGGGTAACGCGACCAGGGTCGAGGCGAAGCCGTACACCGCGCCGCCATGCGAGACTTTCAGGTGGCCGTCTAGCTCCCCGACAAAAAATCCGAGGCCGCAGCCGCGGCGAGCGCCGTCCGGCAATCGCCACATGGAGGCCTGAGTTTCCGGGCGGATCACCCGCCGCGAGGAACCCGGGAACCAGCTCTGAGCAAACCGAACGAGGTCGACGACCGTGCTACGGAGTTCGGCGGCTGGCACATAACCAAAGCGCCAACTAGGCGTCGGGATCTCTCGGCCGTCGTACGTCCACATCTCCCCTCGCACTTGCCGACGAACCAAGTCCGGGCGCGCCGCGAAATCGCTGTCATCCAAGCCGAGCGGAGTCAGGACCAACTCGCGCGCCGCGTCCTCGAACTCCTTGCCCGTGACTCGAGCGACCACCTCGCCAACCATCCCAATGCCGGGGTTCGAGTACTTGAACTCGGTGCCTGGCTTATGGACGAGCTTCGTGTCGTTGAGGCTGCGGACCGTCGCGGTCAAGCTCGGCTCACTCGGGTCGAAGTAATGGCCGACAGGCGACTCGCGCACGACGCCCGCGCGGTGCCCCATCAAGAGTCGCAGCGTAATCGCGACGCCGTAGGGGTCCTCAGGCGCGAACTCTGGCAAGTATGTCTGCACCGGCTCGTCGAGGTCTAACTGGCCGCGCTCGACCAACACCATCGCCGCCGTGTCCGTGAACAGCTTGCTGATCGAAGCCACACGATGCGTCGCGATCACGTCACGGCGATGCCGAGCCGGGTAACTGTTCAGCGGCGAGCCGAACTGGTCAGCCCATAGGTGCTGCTCACCGGTCTCCGGGTCGACCTCTAACAGCGCCAGCCAAACGCCAGGGACATCAAGCTCTTGCAGCTGCCGCCACGCGTAGCTGTGCAGGTCCGATTGAAAGGGCTCGAAGCGAACTGAATGGATGGACGGTGGCGCAGCACACGCAGCGAGCGCCAGGAGCAACAGCGGAGTGCAGCGCATTGCTTCAGCGTGCCCGGTAAGGCCGCGAGCGGCAACGATCGAGGTCGAACCTATGGACTACGCGAAACCAACCTGTTCCTCGCCGGCGATGCGCCGCTTACCGGCCCGATCCTGCCCCCCGCCAGCGCCGCCAGACTGGACGGAGTCAACCTCGCTCAGCGACACAGCGATCCGGGAGCTGACGCCTCGACGCTGCATCGTGATGCCGTAGAGGACTTGGCACTCCGCCATCGTGCGTTTGTGGTGCGTGACAACGCAGAACTGGGTCTCACCCGTAAAATCGCGCAGCACCCGCAGGAAGCGCTCGACGTTGGTCTCGTCGAGCGCTGCGTCGACCTCGTCGAGGATGCAGAACGGGCTCGGGCGCACCCTAAAGAGGGCGAACAAGATCGCGACCGCCGTCATCGAGCGCTCACCACCAGAGAGCAGGTTGATCGACTGCAACTGCTTACCAGGCGGCTGCGCGACGATCTCAATGCCTGCCTCGAGCATGTCGTCATCCATGTTCGAGAGGAACATGTCAGCTTTGCCGCCCTGGAAGAGCTTGCGGAAGATCTCCTGGAAGTTTTTCCGGGCCTCCTGGAACGTCTCCTCGAACAGCGACTTCGACTCCGTCTCAAGGCGCTTGAGCGTCTCCATCAAGGTCTTTCGTGACTCCTTGAGGTCCTGCACCTCCTGCTCGAGCTGGGTGAAGTTGCCTTCTTCTTCGTCGAGCTCCTGGACCGCGTCAACGTTGACCGCACCCAAGCGGTCCTTCTGACTCTGCAAGACCTTCACCTCCTTGCGAGCCTGCGCGGCGTCGAAGTCATCCTCGAGCCAGAGACGGCGCAGCTTAAACCACTGGTCGACGACCGCCGGTGGCAGCGGCGGGCCGTGCAGGAACACCACCGCCTCAGCTGGGGCGACGGGGCCGTGCACCAGCGCGGCGTCGATGCGACCGATGCCCACAACCTCGCCGAGGCAGCGACGTAGCTCAATGCCAGTATCCTCACGCAGACGCTCCTCCAGTCGCTCAAAGCGATGCTCGACGTCGGCGACTGCGAGGCGTGACTGCGTCAATGACTCGTTGGCCACCGCGTAGCGCTTCTCCCACGCCTGCACCTGCTCCAGCGCGTGCTCGCGCGCCTCTCGCGCCCGCGCGACGTCACCTTCGGCGGCGTCCCGCTTTTCTTGGAGCGCGACCGAGGCCTGCTCGACCTGCGCCGCCGAAGCGAGCAGCTCCTCTTGCTTGGCCAGCGCCTGTGCACGGTCGGACTCAGCCTGCTGCAAGCTGTCGGAGACCTCCTGCAACGCCCGCTCGAAGTCACGCACAGCTTCTTCGTGCATCTTGATCGAGCGCACTTGCCCCTCACGGACCTCGCCGGTCTGAACCTGCTGAATCCGCAGGTTCTGCTCCTTGCTCTGCTGGTCTCGCTGCACGTCCTCGGCCGCGCGGATCTGCGCGCCGTAGTCCTGCTCGTCTTCACCGGCGATCTTCTCGAGGCGAACCAGGAGGTGCTGGTTCAGCAGCGATGCGCCGAGGTCGCCGTACGCGCACGCGCTAGCGCGGCAAAGCTCCTGCGCCTCGGCGGCGATCTCATCGACCTCACGCTCGATATCCTCGTTGCGCGCCAGCAAGCGCGACTCCTGAGCGCGGGCTGACTGCGCGTCATGCCGCACCAAAGCCAGCGCCTCACCGATGGCCTTCAGCTCACGCTTGAGACCGTCGACGCGCCCGGTCGCCGCTTCTTTACCCTCTTGCAAGCCTCGCATCTCGTCACGAAGCGCAGCCGCGCGCGCGCCCAGCTCAACGATCTGAGACCGACGCACCACGAGCCCCTGATGACCTTCGGCGGCCAAGCCGCCCTCCATCCGAGGACCGCAGACGAGCGTTCCTTCAGGAGTGACGAAGCACAAGTCGGCGCGGCTTGAGTCTGCGATGTCAAAGTCCGCGACGACGACGCCGCGCAACAACCAGCCCATCATCTTATGGCTCGCGGCGCTGCCCGCAGCCTCGCCCGCGCGCTGCTCTGCAGCCACGTGACGCACCAAATCCGCCAAGTAGTCCGCGCCGCTCGGCGGCTTCAGCAGCGAGGCGCCCCGCGCGCACGGAGCCTCTTCGCCGAACGCCTCCTCTACCAGCAGCAACACGCGGCCGAGCCTCTGGTCTGCGAGATCACGCACGATCGCGGCTGCGTTCTCGCGCGTGTCCACCACCAACGCCTGCACGTATGGACCGAGCGCCGCCTCGAGCGCCGCCCCATGCTCGCTGTCCACCTCGATCAGATCGAGCAGCCGTCCGCGCAGGCCTGCCGGCTTCTGCTCAAGGACATAGCGCGGCCCTTGATCAAAGCCCTCCATGTGGGCCTCCATCGCGAGCAGCGCCTGACGACGTCCCTCGGCCTCCGTCAACCGATAGCGTAGATCCGACTCCTTCTCTGCTAGCTCAGCCGCCGCGACATCAGCGCCCTCGAGGTCGCTCAACGCGACCTGCTCACGCTCCTCAAGCAAACGCTCACGCGTATGATGATCACCAAGCTCGCCGCGCCAGCGACGCAGATCTGCGTTCAGTTGGTCCGCCTCGTCTCGTAACACCGCGCGGCGCTCACCGAGGCGAGACTCGCGGCTTCGCGCAGCCGACACCTTGGCAGCGGCGTCAGCCGCGGCGTTCCGAGAGCGAGTACGTCGGTGGAGCAAGTCTAACTGACGCTCCCGCACGGCCTCACGCAGCTGAACCAGCTCCTTCAGCGCGGCGACCGCCTGCCGCGTGACGTCGCGCTGCTCCTCGAGACGCTTGTGCAGATCAATGAGCTCGTTCTCTTTACGCGCCAACTCATCGCGCGCCTCGCCCAAGACGCCAGCGCGCTCTTCGCGCTGACCGCTGAGCCCCTCTACTCGCTGACGACCCCGCTCCAACTCTGCGAGGCGGTCCTCCGCACGACGACCGAATGAAGCAGCGCGCTCTTTGTGCTGCAACAGCTCGCCCTGGCAGCTGCGCAGCTCCTCCTGCACCGCAGCCAGCGCTGCGGCAAAGTCGGAGATGGCGGCGTCTCGCCGCTTCAGCTCTTCACCCTGCTCTTGCCGGCCTCCGTCCGCCGCGGCCAAGTCTTCTTGCAGCGTCGTTAAGCGCTCCGCTTGCGCGAGCCATTGCTCGCGCAGCTGCTCACCGTCGACGACCGCTAGCGCCGCGCGCAAATCACAGAGCGCGGCCTGTAGCTCTTTAAAGCGCCGCGCCTTGCCCGCTTGAATGCGGAGGCTGCGGATACGCCGACCGCGCTCCTCCAACAAATCCGTGACCCGCGCGAGGTTCTGGTCCGTGCGCTCAAGCTTACGCAGCGACTCCTTCTTCTGCAGCTTGAAGCGAGCGACGCCTGCCGCCTCTTCGAAGATCGAGCGGCGCGCCTCGGGGTTCGCGGATAGCACGGCGTCAATGCGGCCTTGCTCCATCACCGAATACCCGCCAGTCCCCAGGCCAGTATCCAGCAACACGTCGCGCACGTCGCGCAGCCGGACCTCGCTACCGTTCACCAGGTAGCTGCTCTCCTTATCGAGCGTCAAGCGGCGAGAGATATCGATCTCGGTCTGGCCGTCAAAGCGACCTTCCGGATCCTCGAAGGTGATCGTGACCTCGGCCATACCCATGGCCTCACGCCCTTCGGCGCCCTTGAAGATCACGTCCGTCATCGCAGAACCGCGCAAGCTCTTGGCGCGCTGGTCACCGAGGACCCATTTAATGGCGTCGACGACGTTGGACTTGCCGCAGCCGTTAGGCCCAATGATCCCGGTCAAGCCAGAGTCGAACTCGAACTCCGTCTTGTCCGCGAACGACTTGAAGCCGCGGGCAACGAGGCGCTTTAGCCGCATAATTTAGCCCTCTCCCGCCCACCGGCCGCCGAGACGATCGCTGCCGCTCACGGCCTTGCGCTGCCCAGCGGCCTCACCAGCCGCAGGCAACGTCGCGACCGATTGGCGGCGACGACAACGCTCAGCTTGGACCGCGCCATAAGACACCGCCGCCGCCGGCTGACCGGTGACCACCAGAAGGTGCTGCACCGCATCGGCGATCTCGTCGGTGCTTAACACGAAGCCGCAGCCCGTCGACACGTCGCCAACTTCGCCGCCTCGTCGAGCCCGGAGGCCCTCCAACACGACCGTCGCGAGCTCAAGCGCGCGCCAATCCTCATCCACCCCGATCTCAAATAGAGCCAGGTGGATTGAGCGCGCCAACTTCGTAGCTCGCAAGAACTCGCGCCGACCATCGCGCTTTTCAACCAGATGCTCCGTCCGCCTTTTCATGTCCACCCTCTCGCCTCATGTCCAGCATTGGCTTCAGCTCGTCGAGGAACTGGCTGACGTCCTTGAACTCTCGGTAGACCGACGCGAAGCGCACGTAGGCCACCTGATCGAGTTGGCGCAGTTCCTGCATGATGAGGTTGCCGACCACCTTGCTCGGCACCTCCTTGTCAAAGGCCTCCATGCACTGCCGCTCGATGCGATCCGTGATGTCCTCGAGTTCCTCGTTAGACACCGGACGCTTCTCACACGCAGTCATTAGACCGCGGAGCACCTTTGTTCGATCGAACGCAACCCGATCGCCGCTCTTCTTCACGACCCGCAGCGGAGCCATCTCGGCTCGCTCATAAGTCGTGTAACGACGACCACAATCAGCGCATACGCGACGCCGACGGATCGCGAACCCATCGGAACTCGCGCGCGAGTCGATGACACGATCATTGTCGGCCTTGCAATAGAGACAGCGCATGACGTTCGGTCGCCGGTGGCATGTTGACGCCCACCACCGGAAAGATGCCCAACGGATTTGGAGACCATCTGACCACGATCTCCAGACCTTGAGGGATCGAACTGTAGCGCCCCAACCCCTTGTGTGTCAAAACCCCAGCGCGATCGAGGCTTGGGCTACTTTCCGAGGCAGAATCGGCCGTAGATACGGTCCAAGAGGTGTTCCGGCGAGTGATCGCCACCGATCCCGTCCAGCGCGCGCAAGGCCGCCTGCAAGTCCACGGCGGCAAGCTCAGGCGCCAATTCAGCGGACGCGATCCCGCGCTGCACCGCATCTCGAGCCTGCTGGAGCGCCGTACGTAACGGGCCGCCAGCGTCGGTCGTCGCTGACCCAGCGCTGCGCGCCAACGCCGACCTCAGCCCGTCGACGCCGCGACCGTCCGCAGCGCTCGTGACGAAGACGCGGTCCGGGGCCGGCAAGCGAGCGCGCACGGACTCATCGAGCGCCGGCGCAGCCCCCGCCAGATCTGCCTTGGTGAAGACAACGCCAAACCACGGCAACGGCGACCGGAACGCCATCGGCGGCACCCTAGGCTCGGTCGCGTCGAGCACGATCAACAAGCCCGCCGCGCGGCCCGCCAACCGCTCCCGAAGCTCCAGCGCCGCGTCATCTGCGGCCGACGGGTCCTCAAGATCTCCCGGCGCGTCCCACAAGTGCACTCCCGGCGCAACCTCAACGCGGATCAGGTCTCGGGTCGTACCTGCATGGTCAGCAACCAACGCCCGGCCCTCGCCAGCGAGCGTGTTCGCTAAAGACGACTTCCCGACGTTGGCCCGCCCGAGCATCAGCAGCTCACCACCCGGCGCGCTCAGCGGCAACGAACCTAGCAGTAGGTCTAGCCGCGCCAACAGCGCCGGCAACGGGTCACGCCATCGCGAGACCGCGACCGCGCCTGTATCCGCGTCATCGAAGTCAAAGCCAACCTCAAGCAGCGCGAGGTGATCCTGAAGCTCGCTTCGAACCCTACACGCCTCATCAGCGAGCCCCCCGTTGAGCCACTGCACCGCCGCTTGCGCCTGATGACGGTCCTCAGCGTGCAGCAGTAATAAAAGACCCTCGGCCTGCGCGAGGTCTAGGCGTCCGCGCTCGCATGCGCGAGCAGTGAACTCGCCTGGTAACGCCTCACGAACACCCGCGCTGTCACCGTCGCGCAGCAACTCGTCCTGGAGCAAGCGCATCAACATCGGTGAACCAGGCAGGTGCAGCTCGACGACGTCTTCACCAGTGAACGAGCGCGGCTCTGACATGGTCATCGCGCACGCCTCAACGCGACGACCTCGCACGGTGACGAAGCCGTCGACCTGCGCCCGCCCACGCTCCAGCGCAGGCACAAAAACCCGCGCCGCGACGGCGAACGCGCGCGGGCCCGACACGCGCAGAACCGCGCGCTCGCCTGGGCCAGAGGCGCTCGCCTGCGCCACGATCGTGTCACCGATCATGCCGGCGAGGATCGGCCGTGGACGCCGCCTGGTCAACTACTGCGCTGACTGCCGCGCCTAAAGGCGACCAGCCGGGTGCCGCCACCCACATCCCCACACGCCGAGAGACGCTCCGATCAGGCGTGTAAGCCCGCCAAGCGGCCGGTCGCAAACGCCGCCTGGAAATTAAACCCACCAATCGGGCCGTCGACATCGAGGAGCTCACCGACCAGATACAGACCCGGCTGTTGCTTAGACTCCATCGTACGCGGATCAACCTGGTCAAGGGCGACGCCACCTCGGGTCACCTCTGCAGCCCCGTAGCCAAGGCTCTCCTGCACCGACACGCGCAGGTCCTTGGCGGCGGCCAACAAGCTACGGCGCGCACCCTTCGACAAGTTCGCCAGGGTCGTCTCCGCCCCAGCGCCGCTCTGCGCTACCAAGGCCAGACGCATCCGCTCGGGCAACTCGCGCGGCAAGAGCGCCTCTACACGTCGAGCCCCGTGCGCCGCACACGTCGCCAACCACTCCTGCTCTAGCAGCTCAAGGTTGACCTCGGGCACAAAGTCAAAGCGCAGCGACGCGCGCCCTCGCTGCTCCTCGACATCGCCGGCGAGGTCCATGGGCGCAGGACCACTGAGGCCTTTGTGCGTAAATAAGATCGGCCTCCGCCGTCGCAGCGTCTCGTTACCGTCGCCGCCCAGGCAGGCGATGTCGACGTCATGCAGCACAAGCCCTTGCAGCGCCCGAACCCAACCCTCGTCGACACGCAGAGGGGCAAGGGCAGGGAACGTCTCGGTGATCGTGTGGCCAAAAGCTCGGCACCACGCGTATCCGTCCCCCGTTGCGCCGGTCCTCGGGTAGCTCAACCCTCCGGTCGCTAACACCAAACTGGCCGCAGCGAACGTGCCTTTCGGCGTCGTCACCAAAAACTGCTCGCCGTCACGCGACACTTCGACCGCCGGCGCCTCACGAACGAGGTTCACGCCGGCGTCCGAGCACAAGCGGAGCAGCGCTTCGACGACGTCCCGGGACTTTTGCGAGACGGGAAACAGCTTCTCCAGGTCCTCTTCGCGCAGCGGCACGCCGGCGTCCTCGATGAAGGCACGGAGCGCCGGCGGCGGGAACGCGCGCAGCGCGTGCCTCAGGAAGCGGCCACGACGTGTGCCGAACTGCGCCTCCAAGTCTCGGCCTTCGCGGGTCGTGGTCAGATTGCATCGACCACCGCCGCTGATGAGGATCTTGAGGCCGGGCCGCGAGTTCTTCTCAAGCAGCACCGTGCGACGGCCGCGGCCGGCGGCCTGGATCGCCGCCATCATGCCGGCGGCGCCGCCGCCGACCACGAGCACGTCAGCTCGCGTGTCGGCAGTCAAGAGGACTAGTCCTCCGTCTTGGACTCGGCCTTGGCCTTCGGCGCATCCGACGGCGCGGGCGCCGCGCCGTCGTCAGGCTCCGTGATGCGCAGCACCGGGCGGCTACCGATCGGCTCCTTGCGGTTCGAGAGGTAGCCCTTACCCATCTTCTTGGGCTTGAAACGGCCTGCGGTCGCGCTGCCAGCCTTGTATCGGGAACGTGCCATGGTCTTGGTCTCCTATGCTTGACTGGGTTTTGGTTACTTGCTCTTCGCGATCATCGCCTTGGCGGCCGCGTTGGACACCTGCATGCCCGGCTTATCCGTCAGGTCCCGCTCATTCTTAATGGTGCGGTTGATCATCAGGTAACCGTTGACGTGGCCTGGGACCGCGCCTCGCAGGAACAACAAGTTGCGCTCTTTGTCGATCTTTACGACCTCAAGGCGCTGGATCGTGACTTGCTCTACGCCGTAGTGGCCAGCCATCTTCTTGCCCTTCGGCACACCGTGGCTTGTGCCATACTGACGGCCAATGCCGCCCGCACGACGGTGGTTGATGGAGTTACCGTGCGAGGCGTCCTGCGTCGCGAAGTTCCACCGCTTGATCGTACCGGTCCAACCTCGACCCTTGGTGATACCGGTCACGTCGACGTGGCTGACCTCCTCAAGGATGTCGACCGCGACGGTGTCGCCCGGCGCCACCGTCGGGGCGACCTCTAGGCGGAACTCCTTCGTGAAGCGCATCGCGCTGTCGAGGCCCGCAGCCTTTGCGTGACCGAGCTCCGCCTTGTTGCTCGTGCGCACTGGCTTGTCGTCGAAGCCGAGCTGCACGGCGTAGTACCCGTCGGCGGCGCGACCACGCTCGGTCTTCCCGCTCTTCTTGCCCTTGTTGTTATGAGCGCTGCGGTGACCTTCAGGGTGCTCGCCCGCGAGCACGTTCTTCACCTGCGTCACCTTGCAAGGGCCTGCTTGCACGACCGTGACCGGCACGCAGACGCCGTCGTCGCGGAACAATTGAGTCATCCCGAGCTTCTTGCCGAGGATGCCGAGGGTCTTTCTACCCGTCATCTTGCTTCTCCAGGGAGGCAGCGCTCCCGTAATCAGGGGCGAAGAGGTCTGCTGGACGAAAATGACCAGCTTACGTTCGCTGTTGGGGCGGAACATGTTAGGGGCCGACCGCTGACATGCAACGGTGATCCCGGCGGAACCGCGCTCATGCGCCTGCACGACGCCCCCCGGCACGCCGTAACCTCCCTTGGGAGCCTGACGTCAGCGCATAAACGCCCGGAAGCCTAGCGCTAGCAAGCCTGCCGCAACAAACCACCGCGCGAGGCTGCGAGTTGGCTGCCCAAAGGCTGAACCTGGCCGCGACGTCGCTAGCTGAGCGTAGCGCAGATCGAGCTCCCCTGCTGGCGGCGCCGCGCCCTCTATCGTCAAGCTGGCCGCAGCGTCGTAGCTCCGCACGAAACCACGCCGCAGCAGCTGCGGGAACGCCGCGAGTAACGGCAAGTTCGAGTCTTGCAGCCGAAACGCGAAATGAATGGAGGCGACACCGTCACCCTGAGACAGGACCGCCAACGGCGCCCGCAGCCCGCCTTCCTCAGACCACAGGATCGGCTGACCGTCAGGGAGCACGCCGCGCCACGCCCGATCCACCTGAAGCTCCGATAAGTCCAAGCCACGCGTCAAGACATGCTCGCGGTCCCAGTCAATGCCAGCAGGCGCCAGCCATGGCTCAGGGTCGAGCTGGCCAGCCAACCGCGCGCCAAATGTGATCGCCCGCGCGCTACCCGGCTCAAGCTCGGCAACGCCGCCATCGACGATCAGGAGGCCGACCTCGCCGCCGGCGGTCGCAGGCACGACGTGGCCCTTGACCTCATCCGCGAGGGCCTCAGCGGCGACGGGAGCGAACGGACCAGCGTCAGAATCGGCCAGGACCGCGATGCGAGGTGCTGGCAGCGGCGGCAACCGCAAGACGCGCACGTCGTCACCGCACAAAACGTCGTCAGCGAGCACCGCGCGTAATTCCACGTCGCCGCCAATGGCCGCACGCCGCAGTCCTAAGTTGACCGTGATCACCTGGCTGTCTCGCCATGTGACGACGCGGCGCTCTTGCTCGCCTTCGATCGCGCCACGCACGACCACCGCGACATCAGCGTCCGCCGCTGCGTGCACGACTAGGTCTACGGCGATCTGCAGCTCTGGCAACGGCCAGCCATCCTCTAGCCTGACGTCGACGATCGACACGTTGTCCCCGCGCGCGTCATAGACGTCGAGCGCGCCGTACTTGGGTAAGCGCACCTGTCCCTGACCGTCCGTATAAACCCAGACTTGAGTACGCGCGTCCCGCAGCGACTCAGCCAACTCCGCGAGGTCGACGGCCAACGCGCCCCCGGGCTCCCCGAGGTCCGTCAATTGCCGGGCGCTCTCGCCATAGCGCCGACGAAGGTCGCCGCCGCAGCGCAACAACACCACCTCCACGTGCGCAGGCACCGCCGCCAATCGCGCAAGGAGCGCTGCCCGAGCGCGCGCGAACGCGCTGACGCCGTCACGCTGCGCTGCCATGCTACGAGACGCGTCGAGGAGAACGACCAACCGGTCAGGCCCGGGCGTGGGCGCGGTCTGCACCCCAGCCGCTGCGAACACCGCTCCGACCATCGCGATCGCCAGCAAGACGAACCGCAGGAACGACCCACGCGGAGCCCGTCGCCGCTGCGCGCGCATGGCCGACTGCCACTGGGGAAAATGCGCCGTGAGCAAACGCCGCCGCGGCGCTGGCGGGCGCGACAGCCACCACAACAGCGGCAGCAACACCAGCGCCCACAGATATTCTGGATCCTGCAGGCTCATCGCGCGCACGCCGCCACGATCGGGAGGTGGTCTGCGAGCTCCGGCGCATCGACAGGTCGCGCCGCGAACGCCCAGCGCAACAACGGCGCGCCGACTTCTGAGAACATCTGGCGCTGTTGGCGCTCCAGCAGCGCCAGCTGACGCCGCAGCTCGTCATGTAGGGCCCGGTCAACCGGGACAGAGACCTCACGATCGGTCTCGGGGTCGACGACGCGTAGATAGCCACCACTGGGCGGAGCGTCATCATCAGACACCGTCGGCAACCAGCCCGTCACCTTCGCGCCGCGGCGCCGCAGCGCGCGCAGCGGCCGCTCAAAGTCTTGCGGCGGCGCGAAGTCGCTGACCCAGTGCAAGCGGCCCACCGTGTCGAACGACAGCACCAACGCGGTCACGGCGGCGGGCTCAACATCCACGACCGGCAGCGAACGTAGATGCTCTAGCAGCGCCGGGAGCTGCGCGACGCCGACGAAGCGAGCGACCGGACAGGTGGCCCCTGGCGTGACCACGGTCACGCCGTCAAGCCTAGCGAGCGCTAAGCCGCCGATCACCGCGGCGAGACGCAGCGCCCCGACCCTTCGCTGCGGCGAACCAACCAGCATGCTCGCGGACAGGTCTAACGCGACCGTCACCGCGCGACGATCGTCCTCTTCTAGCTGCTTGGTGAAGAGCTCGCCCGTGCGCGCGTACGCGGACCAGTCGAGGTGACGCAAGTCGTCACCCCGCTCGTACCGACGGTGCCCTACGAACGTGCCGCTCTGACTCAAGACCGCCTGACGCGCCCGCAGACGCTCCGCGACCCCTGCGTCGATACGTTGACGCGTCGCCAGCAGCGACGGCAACAACGAGCAGAACGCGTCGCTGAATGGTTCCTCGGGCTTCGGCAAGAGGTCACGCCTAGCCATCAATGATTCCCCCGCTTCTGCAGCGCATCAAAGAAGCGCCGCACGATCGCGCGCTCACGCTCGGGGACAAATCGAGAGCGCATCGCACGCTCAGCCGCACGCTCAAACTCGACCGACGTCGGCCTGGGTCGCCGCGGGCGCGACCCAGCGGTCTGCTGCTGCTGCGCTTGCGGTCTCGCGGCGCCGCCCGGCTGCTGCTGCTCCAGCTCGGCGACATGCATCCGCTGCCGGCGCGTCGGGCCATCCCCGATGAAGTCCGGCAGCACGAAGCGCTGGTCAACAGGAGCTTCGACCAGAGGCGGCACTTCTGCGGGTTCGTCTTGTCGCGGCTCCTCGCCGTCATCCACCGCCGCGAGCGCTGCGGGTTCAGGCTGGGGCGCGATGGGCGCCTCCTCAGGATCAGTCCCCGGAGCGCCCTCAGCCGTGCCTGCCCTCTCGTCAGCGCGCGGTTCTTGCGCGCCATCGCCGAGCGCGGCGCCAGGCGCCGGCGCTTCCGGCCGACCGCCGACGACACCAGGCCACGGCGGCTGCAGCCACAAGCTAAACAGCCACAACACCAACAAGGCCAACGCAGCAGGCAAAAGCCGCTTCCAACGACCCAAGCGGAGCCGCGTCATCGCGCGCTGGGCCTCACGCCGATGCGGCTGTAGCCGCAGGTGAACGTCACGCTCAAGCCAACGCAGCATCCCGGCTCGCGCTTCACCGACCGGCTCGTCACCGCTGGACTTGCTGAGACGATCGAGCTCGAGCCAGGTCAACAGCTCGTCTTGAAAGGCGGCCGCGCCCTCATCGCACCCGGCTAGACCATGCTGCAAAGAAGCGAACAGCCGACGACTCCGCTGCCACGCGCGCAACATCACCAGTAACACCGATACCAGCAACGCCGCGACGCCGACACACAGCGCGTGCCACCCGAACGACGGCAGCGACCACGCGACCACGACGACCGGCAGCGACAACAACATGCCCCAGCGCGCAGTTGCGCTGAGCGCACACCCCAGCACGTAGCGTCTGCGCAATCCTAGCGCGAACCGGCGCAGCGCCGGCGCAGCTCCGCCCATCGCATCCAGGCCGCCTCGCACGCCTGAATCATGCGGTTTCTGGACCCGGAAGAAAACGGCCGGGGCGAGGGAGCGCTCTCCCCCGCCCCAGCCAACCATGCAGGAGGACCAGGTGTGGGTATCGGCAGGCCGCGCGCGATCGATCGCGCGCGCAGGGGGAAATCAGGCCGCGACGACCTCAACCGCAGGAGCGACCTGTCGCTGACATCGCCCGAGCACAGCGCGGTCTCAGTGCGGGAACGTCCGAACGACGCCTAAGGCCCTGACGCGCGACCGAACTACTTGGGCTTAGGGTCAAACAGCCGCTGGGCGACGTCCAATTCAAACTGAGCGACCAGAGACCCAGGCCACGTCAGCAAAAACTTCGACTCACTGCATTGGATGTAGTGCTCGTTACGGTCTGCGACGCGACCTCCAACCTGCAAGGAGATCTCCTTCCGCTCGCTGCCCTCCTCCACGCTGAGCTGCAACTCGATCTGCGGCGGAAATAAGCCAAGCGCCTGCATGTTGCCGGCTTGCGTCAACGGACGCTCATATGACTGCGCCGCGACGTAGCGCAAGCGTTGGATCAATGCTTCGACCTCAGCCTGCCTCAACGCCCCGAGATCGCTCGCGCTCTTAGCTTGCCACCGCGCCTGATTTGGCCCGCGCTCGAAGGTATAGAGCCGCTTACCAGTCGACCCGTTGCGGACCGCGAACCGACGCACCTTATCCGGTTCAAGTCGGAACAACGTGCGGTCGAGCCACTCATTTGGCTCAACCGACCGCCGCCAAGGCTTCAGCCACTCGTAAAGCACGACGTCGTTGCTGTCACGCCGCCGGACAAAGACACCGCGTACGGCGCCTTCACCCTTACCCCACTGGCTCGCGTCCTTGCCCACCAACAGGTCAGCGACCACGGTCTTTCGGGCCCGATCAAAGCAACGCACGACGAACGCGTGTGCCTCATCGAGGCCATATTCTGCGAGCTGCTCGTCCGTCGCAGCCGGCTGGACGAGGGTCTCCTGGTCGTTACGGATCGATCGCAGGTGCTCGAAGATCTCTGCCTCGACCTTGCTCTTCATGACAGGCGCCCCGGCTAACTCAACGACCGTGCGCGCCGGCTGACCAATGATCCAACCGCTATCGCTGAGTTGGAGCGCTAGCTGGTCATACGCGACCGCCTGCTTGGCGGCGCCAGCCGGCTGTTGAGGCGACGCTTCTTGTGGGGCGCCCAGCACGACCGAGCCGACGTTGTCGGCGGTGAAGCCCTCAAACATGAGCGGGACCCGCCCGACATCGACGAACGACTCCGCCTCAGAATGCAGCTGCAACGCCGTCGGGATTGCGAGCGCCGCGACGGCAGCAGCCAAGATGACGTTGCTCTTTATGAGGGACATCGATGACTCCAAGCTAACCGTTCAATGAGGCCAGGAACGCGCGCTTTTGATTGCGACGAGTGACCCAAATCAACACGCCGAACGCGGCCAACAACAGCGACGGCAGCACGACGTTCCAAGCGATGAGCATCCGCGTCTTGCTGCGAAGCGCCTGCTCTGCGTCGCGCGGGTCTCGCTTCTTCGCTACATCATCCTCGATGAGGGTCAAGGTCCTGTCGGTCGGCACGCGCGTCTGCAGCGCGATCAGATCCCGGTCTTCGCTGAGCCAAGCCAGCATCTGCGCGAAGAAAGCTAAGCCGTAGCGAGATACCGGCCCACCCTGCTGCCCCATGCCGCCGCCGAGGAGGTCATCGCGCAGGAAGGTCGCGTCTCCGACCATCACGATCCGCCCCGGACTCGCGGCCTGCGTCAACATCGGCCGCTCTTCTGCGACGGCTGGCTCAGGCTCGTCTTGCTTTGGCTGAGGCCCCACCTCGAGCGGCTCAGGCCCTTGCTTCTCGCCGTCGCTGCCCGAAGCAGCGTCGGCCCCGACATCCGAGCTCTCCGCCGCGGACTGCTCCGCAACCTCGCTGGGACGAAGCGGCCGCTCACGGCCAGCAAAGAACGACGTAAACTGACCTTTCACCTCGCACATCAACGGGACTTGTTGACGAGGCTCGGCCATCAGACGATCCGCACGATCACGATAGAACTGCTCGCTGACCGCGGCGAACTGCCCAGGGTCCTGACCGAGCGGGTTGAGCACCTGCGGGGGATCCTCCACGAGCGCCAACGGCGAAGACCACATCAGCACGCGGCCGTCGATCCCGCTCGGTAGATCGAGCGCACCGCCGGCGCGGCGAGCGAGCCCCACCCAAGTCGGCCAGTAAAAACCCGGGCCGCGCTGGAGCTTACGGAACGCCTGAAACAAGAAGTCATCCGTAGGCATGCCCGGCTTCATGGACTTCCGATACTGATCCGCTTTGCGCTCATCGACCTTACCAGAGCTGTCTCTCGCGATTTGGTCGGAGAACGTTGCCCATTCAAGGTCACGCACGTGGAAGAAGTACGGGTAGTTCACCGGCGCAAAGGTCTGCATCCCGGTACGATTTCGCACCGGGACCGCCAAATACTCCTGCCGCGCGTTGAACGCGGCCTGAAACGCCTGCGGAGCCATGTCGCAAACTAACCGCGCTCGCCAATCGACGCCGTAGCGCCGCAGCACGTCGACGAACGGGAACTTGCTGCCCTTGGCGTCCAGGCTCATCGGCATCTTGCGCATGAGGCGCTGCGGCCCCAGCGCGTATTCCGCAGCGTCGGCGAACACAACCAACGTTCCGCCGGACATGACGAACTGATCGATGACGTACTTCTGGCGATCGGTCAGGTCCGTCGGACGGAACAGGAACAGCGTCTCAAGATCTGCGGGCAGCAGCGCGCCGTCCTCGTCTTTGAAGTTCTGAAACTCATAGCGCTTCTTGAGGCTCTCGTTACCGCGACACGCGCTCCAACCCACGCCGCTAGGCGAGCCGCGCTGCATGGACCGGGCCGGCCACTCCATGTAGCCGATCTTGCGCTTCTCCTGGACCATGACCTCCTTGATCTTGGGAGTGACCGTCGCCTCAGCGACAAACGAGCTCGTCGGCAAGAACGAGGCGATCACCTCCTGCTTGCTGCCCCCGTACACCAAGCGCAGGCCTTGCCAGTGCTGATCCACAGACAGCGACGTCGCCGAACGGCTGCTCAAATTGAGCGGCTGCACGCCGATCCGCGTCGCCTTATCAGCGATTGCCTTGTCGCTGTTAGGGTCGTATCGCTGGACGACGACGAGGCCACCGCCGAGCTGCGCAACCTCGTCGAGGTAATTATCTGCCCAATCACGAGTGCCGCGCATGTTCAGCGGCAAGTCATCCTTTGGGCTGAAATACGCCTCCACGAGCAAGCGCTTATCGAGCTTGCTGAGCACATCCCGAGTCGAAGCCGTCGGCGTCCACAGCTTGTCCGAGGTCATGTCCGCGCGCACGCGATACCTTGACGCGAGGAAGACAACCTGCCCCAGGACCAACAACAGGAGGACGACGTGGACCAAGATCGCCAACGCACCCCCGGCATCACGCGCGCTCCGTTCACTGCGGAAATGAGTCACGGCATCAACCCTTAGACTCGCGCCGGACCTTCAGCACGAGCACGTTGCAGTAGAGAAAGAACCCGCAGAAGCAGGCGAAGTAGACGAAGTCGCGGCTGTCGAACACGCCGAGCGCGGTGCTCTGAAAATACTTGAACGGGCTCACGCCGTTGAGCACGTCCGCGACGACGGGCGGCAGGTTAGCGCCGAAGAACTCAATGAGCGTTGGGTAGCCAAGCAAAAACAGGAGCGCGAGCGAGACCACCGAGACGAGCAGCGCGACGATCTGGTCCTTGGTCAAGCTCGACCAGAACATGCCAACGGCGATGAAGCTGCCAGCGAACAGCAGCGACGCCACGTAGGCCCCTAACACGGGTGGCCAGTCGATGGAGCCATAGACCCCCAGCGTCATCGGTAGCCCCAACGTCAGCGCGAGCACGCAGGCGAGGTAGGTCAACACCGCCAAGAACTTGCCCAACACCACCTGCCCAGGCCGCACGGGGAAGGTCAGCAACAACTCGATCGTGCCGAGCTTCCGCTCCTCCGCCCACAGCCGCATCGTCAGCCCCGGCAGGAAGATCAAATAGACCCACGGCAGATATAGGAAGAACGGCTGCATGCTCGCCTGCGCGTTGTGCACCAGCGTGGACTGCGCCGACAGGAACAAGAGCACCGTCAAGAACAGGACGCCGAACACGTACGCGATCGGCGACAAGAAGTAGCTCCACAGCTCTCGACGAAAGATGACGAGCGTGCGACTAATCACGAGCCACCGCCTCGGGCGCGCCCAGCGTCAACCTCCGGAAGACATCCTCGAGGCTCACCTGCTCGCGCTGCAGCGCCACGAGGTCCCAACCTTTACTCACCACGCGGCGCGCAAGCGCCTCGTCTATAAACGACTTTAGGCCCTGAGTCGCGACCCGATAATCCACGCTGTCGCCCCGTCGGGCGACCACTCGGACAGAGTCCGGCGCCGGCGACAGCTCGCCCAGGTGCGTTAGCACCTCTGCTTCAGGCCCGCGCACCGTGACCAGCAGACCACCGCCGCGCTGGTCAGCGACCAGCTCATGCTTTGTGCCGTCAGCGACGATCTCGCCCTGGTTCACGATGATCACGCGGCTGCAGGATTTCTCGACCTCCTGCAAGTAGTGCGTACTAAGCACCACCGTGTGCTCTTCGCCGAGGCGCTCGATCAGGTTACGCACCTCGACGATCTGGTTTGGATCAAGCCCTGACGTCGGCTCATCCAAGATCAAAACGGTGGGCTCATGCACGATCGCTTGCGCGAGGCCAACGCGCTGCTTATAGCCCTTGGACAGCTCGATGATGTTCTTGCCGGTTACGAGCCGCAGGCCGCAGAGTTCGACCGCGCGCGCGATCTTCGCCTTGCGCTCGCGCGCGCCGACGCCGCGGATCTCGGCGACGAACGCGAGATAGTCGTCAACGCGCATCTCGCTATAGAGCGGCGTACTCTCTGGCAGGTATCCCACGCAGTCGCGGACGCGCAACGACTGGCGGACGACGTCGAGGCCGTTCACCGACGCCCCCCCGGCGGTAGGCGCCAGATAGCCGGTCAGGATCTTCATCGTGGTCGACTTCCCCGCCCCGTTAGGGCCGAGGAAACCGACGACCTCGCCCTTGCTTACGGAGAACGTGATCCCCTTTAGCGCGCGGGCGAAGCCATAGCTCTTTTCAAGACGTTCGACTTCGATCATGTAGTCTCGTCAGCGTGCGTCCGGACCTTACCCGGTCACGACGGTCAGGCAAGAATCACCACGTCGTTCAAACCGCTGCGACGACGCGCGGCGACGACGAGGACCGCGCGCGCTGCGGAGTTACTCCTCGAGGCGGAAGCTGTCGAGGAACTCCTGGTTCGTGTCCGTCTTCATCAGGCGGTCAATCAAAAGCGGCATCGCGTCGAGCGCGTTCATACGACCAAGCACACGCCGCAAGGTGTAGAGGCGCTTGGTCACCTCCTCACCGAGGAGCAGCTCCTCCTTGCGCGTCCCGGACAGCTCAATGTCGATCGCAGGGAATATCCGCCGCTCCGCGAGCTGTCGGTTGAGGACTAGCTCCTGGTTACCGGTCCCCTTGAACTCCTCAAAGATCACCTGGTCCATGCGAGAACCAGTATCGACCAGAGTTGTCCCGAGGATGGTCAACGAGCCGCCCTCTTCGCAGTTGCGCGCCGAGCCGAAGAACTTCTTCGGGATCTCAAGGACCTTGGCGCCGACGCCACCAGACATCGTGGCGCCGCCGCGGCCGCCGAGGGCGGAGTTGTAGGCGCGGGTTAGCCGCGTGATCGAGTCGAGCAAGATCACGACGTCTTTGCCGGTCTCGACCAAGCGCTGCGCACGCTTCATGCATATCTCTGAGACTGCGACGTGGTGCTTGGGCCCCTCGTCGAGCGTCGAGACGAGCACCTCGCGGTTGTCGCCGGAGACGCTGCGCTTCCAGCCGGTCGCCTCTTCAGGTCGTTCGTCGATAAGCAGCACCATCATGTGCACGTCTGGGTAATGCTCGCTGACCGCTTGGCAAATCTGCTGCATCAGCACGGTCTTGCCTGATCGCGGCGGGGCAACCACCAAACCGCGAGTGCCGTAGCCGATCGGACAGAGCAGGTCGACGATGCGCAGCGACACGTTCTCGTCGCTGCCCGGCGCTAACACGAACTGTGGCTCCGGGTCGACGACGGTCAGGTGTCGGAATTGCGCCATCTCGCGGCGCTCCTCAGGGTCAACGCCGTCGACAGACTCGACCTCCGCCAGCGTATGTCGCTGCGGTCCCCGACTAGGCAAACCGGCTTGACCAAGGATCTCGCTACCCTCTTGAAGGCGATGCTGCCGGATCAAGGCTGACGGGACGAACACGTCGCCATTCGGGATCGTGTCCGGCATATAGCTGTTGATCCGCTGACGCAGCCAGCCGTTGCCCTCCTTGGTGTATTCCAGCACACCGACGGTCTGCTCCGTGGGACCTTCTACCGGGAAGCTACCACCTCCACCGCCGTCACCGCCGTCACCGTTTCCGCCGCCGCCGCCGCCGCCGCCGCCGCCGCGTCGGCGACGACGCCTGCGACCACCGCGACGCCACTTGCGATCGGAGCCGCCCTGATCGGGCGACCCCTCAGTTCCACCGCCGAAATCGTTTTCCGAGATACTCATCACGTATCGCTAGGCCGCTCGCGCCGCCCGAGTCCAAAGTAGGATCTGTTCGAACCCTCAGGTCCGTTGCTAGCAAAAGCCCTGCCCAACTCGAGCATCCAGGCCCTGCACGCCATGGTGCGACTGCCAGCTGCCGAAGAACTAAGAGCGGCCACACGGGCCTCACTTGCCTTCTGAAGAGCTGCGTTTCGCTCCGACCGAGCCTGCAAGCTGTCACTTGCTACCCGGCTCCGAACCACGAATGCGGTGATTTATCCGGTCTCGCCATACAGGATCGAGACCGAACGAAATAAGACACCGAGGCAATCGAGGCTTTTCAACCGCGCTCGCCCATCCCTCTGGCAAGAAGCCAAACTCGTCGGACACCGATTTCGCGGCGGCCTAGGGCGAGGTCCAAAGAGCTCCAATCAACCGGCGCTCGCTCGGACGGACGCTGAAGCTAGCGATCATTACCGCATCGCGCAAGAGACCTTGCGCATTTCCTTAGGTCTCACCGCGCGAACAGCGGACGCCCCAATTTCCGTCGCCGTTGCTCTGAACCGTCATGTGCGCTATCCACCTCAGTCCAAGAGCGGCGGTTCGCATTCAACTTGTGCCCTGCCGATCACCGAAAAGATAGCTATCGCGGGCCGACGAGCGCCCGCAGAACAGCGAACGCAGGCACGATGCACTACTCAAGCGACAGCGACTCTCGTTACTCCCGCCTCAAAGACGAAGGCGACAACGACCAAGAGCAGAAGAAGGGCGAGGGGCTGCCCAACCCATACGAAAAGGCGCTCTTCGAATCGCGCACGCTGCTAATCAGCGGCGGCGTCGACGACAAGATGCTGAAAGAAGCGACCATGCGAGTCATGGCGATGGAGGCCGAAGACGCGGACGCGCCGATCACGGTGATGATCAACTCGCCCGGAGGCAGCGCCGACGCAGGCTTCGCGATCTACGACCTGCTCCGCTTCGTCTCGTGCCCAATCCGCACAATTGTCAACGGACTCTGCGCCTCGGCCGGGATCCTGATCCACCTCGCCGGCGACGACGGCAGCCGCTTTTGCATGTCCGAGAGCCGGTTCATGATCCACCAGCCGTCCACCGGGGGGCGTGGACAAGCCTCCGACCTCGAGATCACGGCGAGAGAGGTCATCAAGCTGCGTGACCGGTACAACAAAATCATCGGCGACGCCTGCAAAAAGGAGCCCGATGACGTCTTCGCCGCCGCCCGTCGAGACTTCTGGCTGGACGCAAACCAAGCCCTGGAATACGGCTTGATCGACAAAGTCGTCGTCAACCGCGCAGATCTCGCCTGATCCTCTCGTCGCGGCAGCAGTGAACCGGCGCCGCCGCGCTACGTTGTCGAGCGTGATGCTCCACTCCGCGACGACATCAGCCGCGCTGATCGCCGCTGGCGCGCTGACGCTTACAGCAGCAGCGCCTAGCCAAGCGCCGCCCGCGCGGAGCATCGTCTACGCGCTCCTGAAAGACCCGGCGGGCAACCCGGTCAAAGGAGCCACCGGCTGGCTACGGCCCGAGCGATCTTGGCGGCTCGCAGCCCTGCCGACGCTGAGCGACCCGGGCGCCGACGAGCCCCCTTGGCCGACCGCGACCAGCGACGCGCGCGGGCTAGTGCGATTTGGCAACGATGATTGGCAACCAGGCGCCGGCAGCGGCCTGGTGACGAGCCCTGATGGCTTGGGCGCGGTCTTGCCCCGGCTGCTCGCCCGCCGGATCCAACAGGTGACGCTTGAACCAATGGCAGAGCTGTCAACCGAGAGCAGCAGCGAGTCGTTCACGGTCTTCGCGCGGGCGCGGCTCGCCGACGGCCAACGCGTGGCCCTGCCCCCGCAAAGCGGCGCGCGGGTCCGCCTGCCAAAAGGTGAATACGAGGTCTGGGCCAACAGCGCCGACGGCTGGATATGGCGGCGGCTCACGCTCCGCTCTGGGCAGCAAAAGACCATCGACTTCGGTGGCGCAGCCCAGCGCCTGCGCGTCGCGACGGACGCGTACGTGCACCCCCGTGGATGGCCGTCGATGCCGGTGCATCGGGCAGGCGAAGGGGGCGAGATCTTGCTCCGAGGCGACGCGTTGAAGGCGGCGCTGGTGACCTGGACCGAGGCTGGGTTCAGCCCAGCAGCGCTGGTCCCGTCGCCCGCGACGAGCGGACCGATTACGTGGCCCGCAGACCCGACGCCGACCACGAAGCCCTTCGACGGTGGCATCCCCGCAGCGACCTTCTACGGGCTCGTTCGCAAGAACAGCGGTGACTTCCAGCTAGTCGCGAGGGCGCGCGCGGACGCCCAGGGCGTTGCGTCCTTGCCGCCGCCCCCAGAGGGCGAGGGCTGGCTGCTTGCCGTCGGCGATTTCGCGCCAATCGCAGTGCCCTGGATGGAGGCGACGCGAAACGGCGCTGACCTACCCTCAGGCCGAGGCGTCCGGATGAACGCGCGCGCGCGCGACGTGCAGCAAGCGCCCGTCGTAGACCTGATGTGCAGATACACCCCCGACGACATGCCCGCCGCGGCGATCGTCGCGCGCACAGACGCCACCGGCGCCGTCGACTTCGGCCTATGCCGCGGACCCGGCGTCTTGAGCGTCGAAGACCCTCGCTTCTCAAATCAGCGGATCGACTTGGCGACCGTTCCCAGCGACACCCTCGACCTCACGGTCGAGCGCGGCGAGCGCTGCGCTGGCACCGTGAGCTTCGCCGACGGTTCGACCGCCTATACCATCGTGATCACGCTGCGAGACCCCTTGAGCCGGCTGCAACCCGCGGTCCGCACGCGAGCCCTGCGGCCCGGAGAGTCGTTCGCGTTCGACGGCCTCCCGGCTGAACGAGACTTCCTCTTGTTTGCGACCGCGTATCGCGACGGCAAGACCTGGTCAGCTCGCCGCGCAGTCCGCAGCGGCGCTCACGACCTACAGCTGGTCCTCAAAGACGAAGACCCAAAGTTTGGTCGTTGACGGGAGCCGGCGAGCGCTACGAGCTAGCGGGCACGCCGAGGCCTAACGGCGCCTACTCCCACTCGATCGTACCCGGCGGCTTAGAGCTTATGTCGAGGCAGACCCGCGCGAATCCATCGACCTCATTGAGGATCCGGTTGCTCACGCGACGCATAACTTCGGTCGGCAGCGTCTCCCAATCCGCGGTCATGGCGTCCTGGCTAGACACGAGGCGGACGACACATACATCTTGATAGACGCGCGCGTCGCCCTTCACTCCGACGGTCTTCTGCGGCACGTAGACAGCGAAGTATTGCCAAAGACCCTCGTTTAGACCGCGCGACTCGACCTCTTCACGCAAAATCGCGTCCGCGTCCCTGAGCGGCGCAAGCTTCGCACGCGTGACCTCGCCCATGCACCTCACCGCGAGCCCAGGCCCCGGGAACGGCTGGCGATCCACCAGTGACGACGGCAGCCCAAGTTCACGCCCAAGCGCTCGCACCTCGTCCTTGAACAGGTCGCGCAACGGCTCAACGAGGTGCATCTTCATGTCCTCTGGCAGCCCGCCGACGTTGTGGTGGCTCTTGATCGTCGACGTCGCGCCACCGTGGGCGGCGACCGACTCGATCACGTCGGGGTAGAGCGTGCCCTGGCCAAGGAAGTTCGCATTCTCAAATCCTTGGGACTCCTCCTCGAACACCTCGATGAAGATGCGGCCGATGATCTTCCGCTTCTGCTCCGGCTCCGTGACACCCGCGAGCTCGCCGAGGAAGCGGTCGCTGGCGTCCACGACCTTGAGGTCCATTCGGTAATGATCTCGGAACAGCTCCTCGACACCCTCCCGCTCACCCTTACGGAGCAGGCCGTTATCTACGAACACGCAGTGTAGACGATCGCCGATCGCGCGGTGGATCAGGACCGCGGCGACCGAGCTGTCGACGCCGCCCGAGAGCCCCATCACGACCTCACCGTCGCTGCCGCAGAGGTCCTTGACGGCCTTGACCTTGCGCTCGGCGAGGTTGCCAGGGTTCCAATCCGTCGCGCAGCCGGCGATGTCGACGACAAAGTTCTGCAGGATCTTGCCGCCGTCCTCGCTGTGATGCACCTCGGGGTGGAACTGCAAGCCATAGAAGTTGCGCGCGCGATCCCCCACGACCGCGAAGGGGCAAGGCTCGCTCTTGGCCAGGACCTCAAAGCCCGGACCGAGCTTCGCGACCTTGTCGCCATGGGACATCCAGACAATGCCGCCGTCGCGGACGCCGGCCAACAGCCCGACCGCGTCGTCGACCTCGAGCTCCGTACGCCCATACTCCGCGCCTGACTCAGCAGGCGTAACCTGACCCTGGGTGTGCTCTGCCAACCACTGCAAGCCATAGCAAATACCGAGCACCGGCACCCCGAGCCCTAGCATCGCCGCGTCCAGTTCGGGCGCGTCAGCAGCGTAGACCGAGCGCGGTCCACCGCTGAGGATCACGGCCTTAGGCCGCATGTGCTTGGCCGTGAACATCGCGCGCTCGGGCACCGTGATGCGTGAATACACACCCATCTCACGCACGCGTCGCGCGATCAACTGGCAGTATTGCGCCCCGAAGTCGACGATCAAGACGCCACCGGTGACCCCGTCCTCTTGCTGGCTCATGCTTCGCCGCTGTAATTCGGCGCCTCCTTAGTGATCTGAATATCGTGCGGGTGCGACTCCCGTAGGGTCGCAGCGCTGATGCGCAGGAACTTCGCCTTCTCGCTCAGCTCCTTGAGGCTGCGCGAGCCGCAATAACCCATGCCCGACCGGATGCCGCCCACCAACTGGTAGACATAGTCCGTGACGTTGCCCCTGTAGGGCACCATGCCTTCGACTCCCTCGGGCACGAACTTCATCTTCTCGGTGACGTCACCCTGGGCGTAGCGATCTGCCGAGCCTCGCTCCATCGCGCCGAGCGAACCCATGCCGCGCACCGCTTTGAACTGGCGGCCCCGGTAGAGGATCGTCTCGCCCGGCGACTCCTCGGTGCCGGCCAACAGCGAGCCGAGCATCACCGTCGATGCGCCAGCGGCGAGCGCCTTGACGATGTCGCCAGATTGGCGGATGCCGCCATCAGCGATGACGGACACGCCCGCGGGCGCGCACGCCTTGACCGCCTCTAGGACCGCAGTGAGCTGCGGGACTCCGCAGCCAGTCACGACGCGCGTCGTGCATATCGAACCAGGCCCGATGCCGACCTTGACGCCGTCAGCGCCAGCGTCAACCAAGGCTTTAGCGCCGTCAAAGCTGCCGACGTTACCAGCGACCACAGGCACCTGAACCGCCGCCTTGATCGCCTTGACGGTGTCGATCACGTTCTGACTATGGCCGTGCGCCGTGTCGACGACGACGACGTCACACCCTGCCGCGACCAACTTCTCAACTCGCTCCAGGTCGTGCACGCCGACCGCCGCGCCGACCAACAAACGACCGCGAGCGTCGCGCGCCGCCATCGGATACTCCTCGGTCCCACGGATATCGCGCATCGTGATCAGGCCAGCGAGCGTCCCGTCTTCGTTGACGAGGATCAGCTTCTCGACCTTGTTCTTACGGAGGATCTGGCGCGCTTGGTCCAGCGTCGTCCCCGGCTGCGCGGTGACGAGGTCTTTGGCGGTCATGACGTCAGCGACGCGCTGGTCGCGCTCTTCGACGAAGCGAAGGTCTCGGTTCGTCAAGATCCCGACCACGCGCCGCGATGAATCCACGACCGGCAGGCCGCTGATCTTGTGCGTCTGCATAAGGTCTTTCGCCTGACCCACCAGATCATCGGGCGAAAGCGTGTTCGGATCGACGATCACGCCGTTCGCAGAGCGCTTCACCTTGTCGACCTCGATGACCTGCTCGTCCACAGACAAGTTCTTATGCACGATGCCGATGCCACCCTGCTGCGCGAGGGCGACCGCCATACGCGACTCTGTGACCGTATCCATCGCCGCGCTGACGATGGGCGCTTGCAGGGTCACACCGCGACAGAACGTGGTGGTCGTCTCGACGTCGCGGGGAAGCGCCGAGGCCATCTGCGGCACCAGCAGGACGTCATCGTAGGTGAGGCCTTCGCCCAGGAACTCAGCCAAATGCTTTCTCCAATGGTTGGACGGGAAAGCGTTTAGACGGTAGCGACTCGACCGGCCGATCGCCACACGCTGATGATCAACTTCCGCAGGAGAAAGCTGGTCACCGAGCGCGCGGGCGCGTCTGGGGCGCAGGCACCGGCGCCGCGGCGGCCCCGCCAGCGCTCGCAGCCCCCTCTAGCTGAAACTACTTGCGCGCCCGCTCGGTCCTGGCGTCGCCGCCGAATGACGCACGAATCGCGGACGCTGCTCCAGCGATGGACGCGGCGTCGCCGACAGCCTTCAGGAAGTAAAGGCTGCCGCCATCGCTCGGCTGCAGAATCACAGCCACCATTCGCTGCCCAGCTACCGGCTCCGACTGCCGCCGCATCGGCGGCCCGATCGGCCTGTTGTAGGTCCCAGAGACGTCCACGACGACGTATTCGCGCCCGTCAACCGAGCCGGTCGTGACCTTTGACGTCCGGCCTTCTGGCCGGAACTGACCGACCCACCGCCGCACGTTCGCGTCGACGCTGCCGCCGCCAGGGAAGCGGAAGACCGCTAGCTCTGCGGCGCCGCCGCCGACGCCGGTGATCCCGAACTGCATGACTCGCATCGATGAGCTCGGCTGCTCCTGGCGCCACCCGCGAGGCACGCGCAAGGTCAACCCAGCCGCGGCGACCTCTCGCGTCGCTGGCGCAGGTGCCGGAGCAGGCGCGGGCGGGACCGGCTCCATGGCGAGCACTCGCAGGTCATCGCCAGACCCCAAAACGAGGCGGTACGAGCCAGTCGCCTTCGATGCGACCAAGGAGATGGGCGCCGGCAGCGCAGCTGCACCGTCGGCGACGACACGTATCAGCGAGCGCCCGCGGCCCTGCGGGTCCTGGTCTTGCGCCTGACGTAACAACACCGCGACGCGCCGCAGCCCGATCTTGGTGCCGACCGTGCGGTCCCCAAACTCATTAAGCTGGTAGCGATTGGGGTCGAACGTCAGCGTTCCATGGCCCCCTCCGCCGACGATCGTGGCCCGGAGTTCGATGCAGTGCGCCCCGGCGACCGCATCTGCGAGATAACACGAGCGCAGCTTCACACGGCGCTCAGCATCTGCCTCGGCTTGAGCAGAGAGAACGCCGAGAGAAAGCCCGGCGCTGACGATCATCCTGACGAGGTAAGAAACATCCATAGAGGGGCTGATGCTAACGGCATGCCACGCCTTGTGACGCTCAGACCTAGGAATGCGCGCGAGGGCCCGCTCGGACCATCACCACGGCGCTAAGGCCCAAAGGGCCAATCATAATCCGCCATCTCGGACGACACCTTCAGCAGCGTCTCAGAAGCAGCGCCGCCAGGGCGCTGGAAGATCAACGTGCACGGCCCTTCCGGAGCCAGAAACGTCGCGCCGGTCGCGGCGGCGGCGCCGCGCCAAACATAGCCTGACTCGTGAAGCACTTGCAGGCTACCGCCGCCGGGCTGCGGCGGGTCAAACCACACCGAGATCACCAGCATCGCCGACGGCGACGACCGCGGCGCCACCGCAGACGAAGCGCACCCGAACAAGAGGCCACAGACCAGGATCGAGACCGCGGCGCGCATCAATCCTTGCGGAAGAGAGCTCGGGTCGGGTCATCCCGCCGAGCACAATGTAGATCGTTGCGGTTGACGGCCAGGTGCAACAAGGTCGGCCAACAGTCTGCAGGGTCAGCGCCCACCTCAGCGGCAAGCGCGGCGACGTCCTTCGGGACATCTGTGATCGCAGCAATCAGCTTCGCCTGAAGCCGGAGCACCTCAGACGCGGCCTTCTTACCCGCCTCAACCCCCGGCTGGTGGTAGGCGTTGACGTTAATCAGCTCTGCATAGACAGCGACGGCGCGCTCAAACAACGCCACCAGAGCGCCCATCACTCGCTCGTCGACGCGGTCAACACAGATCGTCGCCGAGCTGCGGCCGCTGTCGCGCAGCGCGCGCCGCGTCCCTTGCCAGAAGCCGTCGAGGTAATCGCCTGACGTGACGCCAGGCTCGACCTCGAAGTGCCCTTCGTCGCGATCTCTTAAGACCCGCACGAACGTCGCGAAGAAGTCATGCCGCCCGTCGCGCAGTTGCTGCACGTAAGCGTGCTGGTCGGTAGACCCCTTATTCCCATAGACCGTCAAACCTTGGTGCACCGGATCGCCGCTGCGATCCAGCTTCTTGCCGAGCGACTCCATCACTAGCTGCTGCAAGTGACGCGACAACAACAGCAACCGGTCCTTGTAAGGCAGGACGACCATCGCGCGCTCACCGCGTCCGCCGCCCTCCTGGTGCCAAAACGCCGCCAACATCGCTGCGGGGTTGGCGTAGACGTCCTCGGCCCGAGTCACGTCGTCCATCGCAGCAGCGCCAGCGAGGAACGCGCGCACGTCCATGCCGATCAGCGCACCAGGCAATAGACCTACCGCGGAGGTCACCGACGTGCGGCCGCCGACCCAATCCCACATCGGCATGGTCTTCAGCCAACCCTCCTCTTGCGCGCGTTGATCCAGCTTGCTGCCGTCCGTGGTGATCGCGACGGCGCGCGGCCCAAACGTGAACCCCTGAGCCTCAACAGCCCGCTGCACCTCAAGCATTCCGTTGCGCGTCTCCGGCGTACCGCCCGACTTGCTGATAACGATCACCAACGCGTCTTGCAGAGACCCCAACCGCGCCAAGGCTGCATCAATGCCTTCTGGATCCGTGTTGTCGAGGACCGTCAAGGACATCGGCGAGGCAGGCCTCGCGAACACGTCGGCTAGCAACATCGGACCCAGCGCCGAGCCGCCGATCCCGCACAGCACGACCTTCGTGAAGCGACCACCCTCAGGCGGCGCGATGCTGCCGCTGTGTATCGCCGCCGCGAACCCCTCGACGTCATCGATCGTCGCCCTGATCTGCTCGCCGAGCTCCGGCTCGGGCGCCAAACCAGGAGCTCGCAACCAAAAATGGCCGACCCGCCGGCTCTCGTCAGGGTTGGCGATGCCGCCGCCTTCGAGCGCTCGCATCGCCTCGATAGCCGCGAGCAGGGCCGGCTGGAGCGCAGCGACGTCCGCCTCTGCTAGCGCCGAGTCTGAGAGGTCCAGCTCGACGAACGGGTCGTCAAGCGTGCTTCGAAAACGGAGATAACGACGAAAGCGAGTTGAGGTATCCATTGGGGCGCTGGCGGATCCGGATGGTAGTCTCCAGACATGGAGCGCTCCACCGCGATCCTCGTCGCGCTGATCGCCTTTCTAACCCTGCTGATGGTGATCGGTGTTCGCGCCTCACGAAGGACCCACGACTCCGACGGCTTCTATCTGGGCGGTCGGTCTCTCGGCCCATGGGTCGCCGCCTTGGCGGCGAACGCGAGCTCATCCTCAGCGTGGAGCATCGTGGGCGCGAGCGGGTTCGCATATCGCTACGGCCTCGCCGCGCTTTGGCTGATCCCCGGCTGCGTCGGTGGCTTCTTGCTCAACTGGTTCGTGGTCGCGCCGCGGCTGCGCGCGGACACTGGTGACGCAATCACCCTGACCGACTACCTCGCCGGCCCTAGAGGCGCGCCAGGCCGAGGGCCAATCGTCGTGTTCGCGTCGCTCTTGACCCTCGCCTCGCTGCTCACGTACGTCGCAGCCCAAATGCAAGCGGCGGGCGCGGCGTTCAGCCACGCGTTCCCCGAGACCTTCGGGGGCGACGCCGGCATCGGCATCATCATCGGCGCGATCGTCACGGTCCTATACACCCTGTGCGGCGGCTACCTAGCGGCGAGCGTCACCGACACGGTGCAGGGGCTACTAATGGCTGCGGTCGCCGTCGTCGTCCCCGTCGCCGCGCTGATCTACGCAGGCGGAGCCTTCGCCTTCTACGAAGCCATCGCTGAGATCGGCGCCGACGGCGGCTTCGCCGCGCTCGACGCCGGCGTCGACGCCGAGCACTGGCTGGGGTTCAGCGGCGCACACGACGGCGCTGCAGCGGCGGCGTTCGCGTTCGGGCTCGTCGGCATTGGCCTCGGCTATCCTGGCCAACCGCACGCCGTGAACAAGTACATGGGCATGGACCCAAACGCCTCGATGACGGTCGCCCGCACGGTCGGGCTGAGCTGGGCGGTCCTACTTTACACGGGCATGCTGATCGTCGGCTGGGCCGTACGGCTGTGGTTCCCGATGCCAGCAGGCGAGCATGAAGCGGCGATCTACGAAGCGAGCCGCCGCCTGCTCCCCGCGGCGATCGACGGCGTTGTCGTCGCCAGCGTGCTCGCCGCCATCATGTCTACTGTCGACAGCCAGCTGCTGGTCTGCGCCAGCAGCGTCAGCCACGACCTCGGCATGGCGCGCCGCTACCCTGATCGAATGCTCACGATCGCGCGCGTGACCGTGCTGACGATCGGCTTAGGGGCGATGATCGCCGCGCTGCTGCTGCCGAAAGACGTCTTCGGCAACGTGATGTTCGCTTGGGCTGCGCTGGGCTCTGCGTTCGGGCCGCTGCTCTTGGTGCGCCTGTGTGCCGGCCCCGTGGCGCCGCGCTTCGGGTTCGCGTCGATGGTCGCCGGCGGCGGCAGCGCCGTGCTGTTCTTCTACACGGCCAAGCTCGGCATCACCGAACTGCCAGCCGGCCTCCTAGACCGCGTCGCGTCGTGGCTGCTGGCGTTAGGGATCGCCTACCTCGGCGCTCGGCGCCAGCGCCGCACCTAGTTGCGGACCACAGCCCCCGCGCAGAGGCTAGCCTTCAGTGATGCGCTCGATGTCTGCGCCGATGCCCTGCAGCTTGTTCTCGATGCGCTCGTAACCGCGGTCGATGTGGTAGACGCGGCGGACATCGGTGGCGCCGTGCGCGACCAAGCCAGCGAGCACGAGGCTCGCAGACGCGCGCAAGTCGCTGGCCATCACAGGCGCGCCGCGCAGCTCCTCGATGCCCTCGATGATCGCGCTGGGCCCCTCGCGGCGGATCCGCGCGCCCAAGCGCTGCAGCTCGCTGGCGTGGATAAAACGCTCGGGATAGATCTTCTCGGTGATCACCGAGACGCCCTGCGCGCGCGTCATCAACGCCATGAACTGCGCCTGCAGATCCGTCGGGAAGCCCGGATATGCCATCGTGGTCACGTCCACAGCCTTCAGCTGGCCAGTGGACGTCGGGATGACGCGGATCGTATCTTCACCGATCTCTAGCTGCGCACCAGCTGCGCGCAAACGGTCGACGACCGCCAGCAAATGCATCGGCTTGCAGTGCGTGACGGTGACGTCGCTGTTGAGCATCACCGCGCCGCATAAGAACGTGCCAGCCTCGATGCGGTCGGGGATCATGTCCCACTCGCATCCGGTCAGCGTATCGACGCCCTCGATCGTCAGCAGGTGACCTCCAATGCCAGAGATCCTCGCCCCGCAAGCGTTGAGGAAGTGACAAAGGTCCTCGATCTCGGGCTCCATCGCCGCGCACTCAAGCTGCGTCGTGCCGCTCCCGAGCGTCGCCGCCATCAAGACATTCGCGGTGCCGAGCACCGTCGAGCCCATGTTGCCGCCGAGGAAGCAGACGCCGCCGGTAGGCCGACCGCTCAGAGCGACGTAACCATCACCGAGCTCCACCTGGCCGCCGATATCGCGCAGCCCCTTGATGTGGAGGTCGACCGGCCGATGGCCGAAGACGCAGCCGCCGGGGTAACTGACCCGCGCGACCCCGCGACGCGCCCAGAGCGGGCCGAGGACCACGAAGCTGGCGCGCATCGTCCGGACGAGGTCATAGGGGGCCTCGTAGACAGTCTTATCCCGCGCTTCGAGCTCCAACGAGCCATCAGGGCGCCATGAATGCACGACCCCGAGCTTGCCTAGAATCCGGAGGAGGTTCTCGACGTCTTTGAGCCGCGGCATGTTGCGAAGCAACATGGGACCATCGATCATCAGCGACGCTGCCAGGATCGGCAGTGCGCCATTCTTACTTCCGGAAACACGAACGGTGCCGCGCAAACCGCGACCACCCCGGATACGGATTCGATCCAAGGATCCCCCTCTTATGCTGCCTGCCGCCCAAAGGGGCTTTCGACAGCTTTTGAACACTGGTTAGAGCGATAACGTCGTCGCAAGCCGAGACGCGAATGCCGGTTCTCCATCGCTGGGTCTGCCCACGTGGAATCGATCTGGAGCTTTGTCCACATCGTTTCCACACGATTCGAGGAACCGGTTGACCGATCCGCGCCGCCCTGCGGCGGCCGACAGTGTCACCGTCGCACCGCAAGCGTTCAAGCCTGCCGTTTCAGTTCTTCGCTCGACCGAACGCTTTTCTTCACGCTGCGTCAGCCTCACTCCGAGCCGCCGGGCAACTCCGCGTCATGCTCCGAGAGATCCACGAGCACGCGGAGTTCGCCCACTCCCGCGTCCAAGCGCATGACCCGCTCGCCGGCCTGGTCGAGCACGAGCAACCCGCCGCTGCGATCGAGGGCGAGCGCCACCGGGTCCCGGCACGCATCGGTCATCGACCCGAGCGGCAGCGCGGCGCCGTCGACGCCCAAGCCAACGAGGCGCGCGCGCTCGCCGCTGTGGTCGATGACCCAGAGCTGACCCTTACTGGTTCGCGCGACCGCCCCGGGCCTCGCCGCGCTGCCGCCAGGTAGCGCGCGCTCATGCAAGAACGAGCCATCGGCGCGGAACACCTGGACCCGACCGCGCAGCGTATCCGCCACCAGCAAGCCCTCATCGTCGCACCAGAGCCCGCGCGGCGCCGCCCAATGCTCGCCCGCCTCCCCGCGCGCTGGCAACGCGCGCAGCGCCTTGCCGTGCACGTCGAAGCACTGGACGCCCTGGCGCCGAGGCCGCTCGCCCATGGCGACCCAGACGCGCCCCTGCTGGCACGCGACCGCGTTCGGGTGATCCAGCACGCCGAGGCGATCTCTGCCCCGATCCCCCGACGCGGGCGCCGGCAAGCCGACGTCGCCGAGGTGCTGGCCGAACGCGTTGTAGCGGCGCAAGCAACCGTTGGTCGGATCCGTCACGAACAGCCGAAAGCGGGCGTCGATCGCGACCCCGCCAGCGCCAGAAAAGCCAGACGGACCAACCGGCGTCGTCCAGGAGGACATCCGCTCGCGCGCGTCGAGGTCATACAAGAAGACGTGGCCGCGGCCTGCGGTCCAGGTCACGCACAGCAAGTTGTTTCGAACCGCCAGCCCGCCCATCATCGGCACGATGCTACCTGACCCGCCCCGCCTGGTCCGTTGTTGGCCGCTCAGTTTGCTGGCCACGCTGGCGGCGTGCTCTGCGATGCCCCTGCAAAGATCGCCCGCGCACGTCGACTACGCGTTCGACGCGCGCTACGCCGTCGGCGCCGACGGCGCGCTCACCGTCCCGGTGACGCGTCGAGACCTCGTGATCCGAGAGCTCGTGCTGCGGCCAACCCCCAGCGCCGAGCGGTTCGCTGGCCAAGCTCGCACCCTGAGCTATCCGCCGGGGACGTCGGTGCGCGCGCACGGCGCGCTCCGCGCCTACGCGCGGCCAGACGGCTCGCTGCCGACGCTAGCGGAGCTGCTACCTGGAGCCGAGCTGACGCGATGAGCACCCCGGAGCCACGCACGGTCGTCGAGCCGACCTCGGGCCGCCCCATCCTGATGGCGCCCAAGCGCCAGCAGCGGCCGATGCACACCGGCAGCAAAAAGGTCGCGGCGCGGTGCCCGTTCTGCCTCGGGCACGAATGCGATACGCCGCCCGAGCGCGACGCCGTGCGAGGCCCCGATGGCCAGTGGCTCGCGCGCGCGTTCGAGAATAAATACCCCGCGACGCGACACCATGAGGTGATCGCCGAGGGGGCCGCACACGCAGAGCACCCTTGCGAGCTAGACCTTGGGACTTGGCGCGCGGCGCTCGAGCTGTGGCGCCGCCGCGTCGCGACCATGGAGCGATCGCATGGCCTCGCGCACGCATTCTTGTTCAAGAACGTCGGCGCGCGCGCCGGCGCGTCGATCGCGCACAACCACAGCCAGGTGATCGGCCTCGACCAGCTGCCGCCGCGACTTCAGCTAGAGCTCGAGCAGCAGCGCCGCGCGGGCCGGTCCCTGGTCCTAGAAACCGCGGCGACCGCCGAGCGAGAAGGGCGCGCGGTGTTCGGCAACGAGGCCTTCCTCGCGTTCGCGCCCGACCCGCCCAAGCTGCCGTTCGAGCCCTGGCTCGCGCCGCGCGACCCCGGGTGCTACTTCTTCGAAGCCGACCTCGACCAGCTAGCTGTTTGCATGCACGCGTGGTTCCAAGCGCTCGACCGTGGCCTCGGCAGGCCGGACTGCAACCTATGGCTCCACCGGATCGGCGACCAGCACCTCGCGGCCGGAGAGGCCTTCCACTGGCACTTCGAGCTGCAGCCGCGCACCGGCCAGCTCGCCGGGCTAGAGCTCGGCGGCGACATGTACATCAATTCGGTGCCAGCGCAGACGGCAGCTGCGCAGCTGCGCACCGGCCATCGACAGCGGTAGCAGCTCGCGATTCTCGCCCTAGGCGTTGCGCAAGGCCGCCTACGGCGCGACAGTCCCTAGCGGACTCACACGCCCTCTCGTTACGGAATGACGAACCAACCCAAACAGCAGTGGGGCTCGCGCCTCGGGGTCATCCTCGCTGTCTCCGGCTCCGCAGTCGGCCTCGGCAACTTTCTCCGCTTCCCGGGCAACGCCGCCGAAAACGGCGGCGGCGCCTTCATGATCCCGTATTTCCTGGCGCTGCTGCTGCTGGGCATCCCGATCGGCTGGGCCGAGTGGACCATGGGCCGCTATGGCGGCCGCAAGGGCTTCCACTCAGCGCCAGCGATCTTGGGGATCTGGGCTAAGGGAGCGATCGGCCGCTACCTCGGCGTGTTCGGCGTGCTGATCCCGCTAGGCGTCTACTTCTACTACGTGCTGATCGAGACCTGGTGTCTCTACTTCGTGCTGCAGTACTTCGGGCCTGCGTTCGGAATCGGCATCGACGCGAGCGTGCCGATCGCTCAACAAGTCGAGGTGACGAACAGCTTCTTCACGGAAATCACCGGCGCGGCTGAGAACGGCATCCTGTTCAACCAGCCGGGCGGCGGCATGCACCCGATCGTCTGGACGTTCTTAATCGTCGCCGCGATCAATATCTTCTTCGTCTTCCGCGGCCTCTCAAAGGGCATCGAAGCGGTCTGCAAAGCCGCCATGCCCATCATGGCGCTCCTCGGCGTGATCATCTTGATCCGCGTGCTCACGCTAGGCACTCCCGACCCAGCGAAGCCCGACCAGAGCGTGCTCAACGGACTTGGCTACCTATGGAACCCAGACCTCGACAAGCTGTGGGACTTCAAGACATGGCTCGCCGCGTCCGGCCAGATCTTCTTTAGCCTCTCTGTCGGCTTCGGCGTAATCATCAACTACTCGTCCTACATGAAGAAGAAGGACGACGTAGTGCTCTCAGGGCTCACCGCGTCAGCGACCAACGAATTCTTCGAGGTCGCGCTTGGCGGGTTGATCACCGTCACCGCGTCGATCGTCTTCGTCGGCGTCGCCGTGACGTCAGCGGGCACCGGCGGGACCATGAGCCTCGGCTTCAAGACGCTGCCGATGGTCTTTGCGCAGATGCCGCTGGGATGGCTCTTCGGGGGCTCATTCTTCTTGATCCTGTTCCTCGCCGCGATCACCAGCTCGCTCTCGATGCTGCAACCGACCAAGGCGTTCGTCGAGGAGAGCCTCGGCGTCGACCGGACCAAGTCGACCGCGATCGTGCTCGGCTGGGGCCTGATCGGCAACTTCTTCGTCATGTGGTACAGCAAGGACCTCGTGGCCCTCGACACGATCGACTTCTGGGTCGGCACGTTCTTTATCCTGATCGTCGCTGGCATCCAGATCATCGCGTTTGGATGGATCTTCGGCATCGACAAGGGCCTCAAGGAGGCCCACGAGGGCTCGAACATGCGAATCCCCGCGATCTTCGGCTTCATCATGAAGTACGTCTCGCCGACGTTCCTGCTGGTCGTCGTCATCGGCTTCTGCGTCAACAACGCACCGGACTACGTAGAGAGCACGTTCGCCGACACCGAGAAGGCCGCGGACATCCGCCGGACCTGGGCCCTAATGCTAACGACCATCGGAGCGATCGCCCTGCTCGTCACCATCGGCGCCAAGCGCTGGCGCGCCCAAGGCCTCGACATCGACGGCCAACGCGGCATCGAGGAAGGCAACTAACCAAAGGGAGCAACAACCATGCTTTGCAACACCGAACTCACGACCGTGGGCTGGGTCTTTATGCTCGGCTCGATCGGCGCTGTCGGCACCCTCGTCGTTTACTGCTACAAGCGCATCTTGACGCAGCCTGACAACGACTAGGGCGCCGCTGTCGCGGGGTGCGACCCCGCGCCGCCAACCACCGTAAAGAGCCTGTCCGCGGCGGCGCTACTTTTGTATCGGCTGCTCGGCCTTGACCCAGCCCTTGTAGCCGGCGCGCAGGTGCTGCACGTCCTCGAACCCGAGCTGCTTGAAGGTGGGCAGCGCACGGCTGCTCCGACCGCCTGAGCCTCAATGCATGACGTAGGTCTTGCTGGGGTCGAGCTTTTGCAGCTGGGCGGCGAAGTCCGCGGCCTTGCAGTCCACGAGCACGGCGCCCTCAAGGTGGCCCGCGGCGTATTCGTCGGGCGTGCGGATGTCGAGCACGACCACGTCAGGGTCGCTCGACAGCAACGCGGCGGTCTCAGCGACGGAGATGTCGGGGTAGATGGGAGCGTCAGACACGTGGGTTGGCTTGCAGGCGGCGAGCGCGAGCATCATCGACGCCGCAGGGAGAGTTCGCATGGGCGCGCAGCGTAAGCGAGACGGACCCAGACGCCAACGCGCCCGACGCTCAAGACCCGATCAGAACGTCGCCTGGCCCGGCACCCGCGGATAAGGGATCGCGTCGCGGATGTTCTGCAACCCCATCATGTAGACGATCAAGCGCTCGAAGCCTAAGCCGAAGCCGGCGTGCGGCACCGTGCCGTACTTTCGCAGATCGCGGTACCACCAGTAGTGGTCCGCGTCGAGGTCCATCGCCGCCATGCGCTGGTCGAGCACATCGAGCCGCTCCTCGCGCTGGCTGCCGCCGATGATCTCGCCGATCCCGGGGGCGAGCACGTCCATGGCCGCGACCGTCTTCTGATCGTCGTTCATGCGCATATAGAACGCCTTGATCTCCTTCGGGTAGTTCATGACCACCACCGGCCGGCCGACGTGCTCCTCGCACAAGAAGCGCTCGTGCTCCGTCTGCAGGTCGATACCCCACTCGGGCGCGAACTCAAACTTCTTGCCCGACTGCTGGAGGATCTCGATCGCCTTGCCGTAGTCGAGGCGCTCGAACGACGCCTCTTCGAACTTCTTGAGGCGGTCGATGACGCCTTCTTGGACGCGCTGTTCACAGAACTCGAGGTCATCGCTGCGGACCTCGAGCACATAGCGGAACACGTGCTTCAAGAAGGCCTCCGCGAGGTCGGCGTCGTCGTGCAGGTCTGCGAACGCGATCTCGGGCTCCACCATCCAAAACTCCGCGAGGTGTCGCGTGGTGTTGCTGTTCTCCGCGCGGAAGGTCGGGCCGAACGTGTAGACCTTAGAGAGCGCCAAGCAGTACGCCTCGACGTTGAGCTGACCAGACACCGTCAAGAACGACTCGCGCCCGAAGAAGTCTTGGCTGAAGTCGACGCCGCCCTGGTCGTCCTTGGGCAGGTTCTGGATGTCGAGCGTGCTGACGCGGAACATGTCGCCGGCGCCCTCGGCGTCGCTCGCGGTGACGATCGGCGTGTTCACCCAAAAGAAGCCGTGCTGGGTGAAGAAGTCGTGGATCGCGTACGCCGCCGCGTGACGGATCCGCGCGACCGCGCCGAAGGTGTTCGTGCGCGGCCGCAGGTGCGCCTGCTCTCGCAGGAACTCGAGGCTGTGCTGCTTGGGCTGGATTGGATAGGTCTCCGGGTCGTCGACCAGGCCGACGACGTCGACGCTGCTCGCCTGGATCTCTACCGACTGGCCCTTGCCGCGCGACGCAACCAGTTCGCCGCGCGCCACCAGCGAGCTGCCCGCGGTGAGCCGCTGGACCTCTTCGGCGTAGTTGGGCAAGTCGCTCTTCGCGACGACCTGGATGGTCCCCTGGCAGCTACCGTCGCTGACCTGAATGAAGGAGAGGCCGGCCTTCGAGTCCCGGCGGGTGCGCACCCACCCACGGATCTCCACCTGTTGGCCGGTCGCGATGTCGCCGCGAAGCAGTTGCGTGATGCTGGCTGTCTGCATGGTTCTGTCAACGAAGCAGACAGCAGGAATGGCCGCGTTCAAGCCAAGAGTCGCGGACCTCAACCCGGCGACTTACGACCGAGAGCTAAAGACGGACGTCGAGCGGCGGGGTTGATGGGCCGCCAGCGTGGACGAGGCGCTCCATCCGGATACGGCTGCCGCAGACCCCCTGGGCCTCAAACCCCACGGCCTCGAAGAAGCCTAACGCGGGCTCGTTGTTGAGGTCGACGTATGCGACCAGCTGACGCATGCCGACGGCCCGAGCGCGGACCAGCGCCTGCTCGAAAGCCATGCGGCCGAAGCCGCTGCGTCGATGCTCGGGGCCGACCACCAGCGTCACATCCGCGACGCCGTCAGGCCCGCAGTCCAGCCGGACCAACCCCAGGCGCTCACCGCCAGCGCGGGCGACCATGGCCACGATGCGCTGGTCTCGGATCATCCGCTCCGGCCAGGCGGCGCTGCCGCGCGGCAAGGACAGCCCGGGGCCGCTCAACCACGATGCCACCGTATCAGCGTCTTCCAGCGCGAACGGCCGCATCTCGAATTTGTCTGCTAGGCGCGGCATCTGCTTATGGCCCAGTCTAGCAGTGGCCGCTATCGGGTAACCAAATGAGCCACAGGAAGTTTGGATGCCAGAGGCTTCGCTTGACCCTGCCCCGCCAGCGCGGCTAGCATAGCGGGCCGGAATCGCGCAGGATCGCGAGGTTCCAGCCTTACGACACAACCCGGCATGCCCGGACAGTCGAGTGGGTCCATTTCCTTATTGGCGGCAAGCCCATCAGGAACCCCGAGCCAGAAGGCCGGGGCGTGGGGATCCTTTCGCCTGGCCGGGCTTAGCGTTTCTCTGAACCGTTTCTCCCGACCACCTCAAGCACGACGGCCCTGCCCCAGGAATGGCAAACAACGCAGACATACTTCGCTACATCGACTCCATCGCTCGCGACAAGGAGATCGATAAGGAAGCGCTGATCGTGGGCATCGAACAAGCGATGTCGCTCGCGCTGGCGAAGAAGTACGGCGTGGACGACGTCGAGATCATGCTCGACCGCGAGACCGGGGAGTTCGTGTGCAACTATGAGGTCTCGATGGAAGAGCAGGGCCGCATCTTCGCGATGTCGGTCAAGCAAGCCATCATCTCTCGCGTGCGAGAGGCTGAGCGCGACGTGATCTACGCCGAGTATGAGGCCAAGCTCGGCGAGATCGTCAGCGGCAACATCCAGCGCTTTGAGGGCGACACCGTCATCGTCAACCTCGGCCGCAACCTCGAAGGCATCTTGCCGCGCTCCGAGAAGGTTCGGAGTGAGAACTACAACGTTGGCGAACGGATCCGCTCGCTCGTGTATGAGGTGAAGAAGGTCGGACCCCGCGTCAAGGTGATCCTAAGCCGGACCCACCGCGACCTCGTCCGTGCGTTGTTCGAGCTCGAAGTGCCCGAGATCGCCGACGGCACGATCATGATCCGCCGCATCGAGCGTGAGCCAGGCTATCGGACCAAGCTCGCCGTCGACTCCGGCGACGACAAAGTCGACTGCGTCGGGGCATGCGTCGGCGTCCGCGGCAACCGGATCAAGTCCATCATCGACGAGCTCAACGGAGAGCGAATCGACATCATACGCTGGAGCGGCGAGCCGATGACTCTGATCGCCAACGCGCTCAAGCCAGCCGAGGTCGGCGACATCACGCTCGACCCCGACGTAAAGAAGGCGCTAGTGATCGTTGGCGAGGACCAGCAATCCCTCGCGATCGGCCGCAAGGGCCAAAATGTGCGCCTCGCCAGCAAGCTCACCGGCTGGGACATCGACATCATGACCCGGGCCGAGCTAGAGCAGTCGGTCGCCGAAGAAGAGGCCGTTGACTCCGAAGCGCCAGCCGAGGGCCAAGCAACGCAAGATGGTGAAGCTGCGGGCGAGGGCGAGACCCCGCCGACAGATCAAGCCCAAGATGCCGCGTCGCAACCTACTGACGACACCCCCCCGGCAGGTGACGCCCAGACTGACCAAGTCTGAGGTTCTCGAACCACATATCCCCCAACGCACGCAAGAGCACAAACCCAACAGGCACGGCTGCCGAGACCGGCGGCCCTGACCTAGGAGCAGACGTTTGAAAAAAGTAAGAGTCTTCGAACTGGCCAGAGAATTCGGGATGAAGGGTCCCGAGCTGGCGAAGCTCCTGCGTGAGATCGGCTTCGAGAAGGTCAAGACACATATGACCGCTCTCGACGACGCCGACCTCATGATGGTCGAAGCGCGCCTCTCTGCGCAGGGGCTGCGGCGCAAGGCCGCGTCCGGCGACGGTGGCGGCGCAGCGCTGCCGAAGAAGCGGTCGCTTAGCGCCGTAGCAGAAGAGCTCGACGAGCTGCCGGCCAAGAAATCGCTCCCGAAGAAGCCGGCCCTAAAGCAGAAGAAAGCGCTCACTGACGAGGCGACGCCGACGGCAGAGCCCGCGCCGTCCTTGAGCGAGCAGCCCGCCGCGGAGCCGACGCCCGCGCCGGAGCCGACGCCCGCGCCGGAGCCGACACCAGAGCCAGAGAAGACCGCGCCAGCAGAACCAGCGCCGGCAACGATCGAGCCAGCGGAGCCGACGAAGGCCGCTGCTGAGCCAACAAAGGAGCCAGTCAAGCCGGAGACGAGCGCGCCCGCAGCCGAAGCCGCTGCGGCGGTCGCGGAGGACGAAGCGCCGGCAAGCCCAGCGCATAGCGAGCCAGATCCTGGAGCGCCAAGCGCAGGTCAAACCGCCGACGCAGCGCCTGATCAGGAAACCGAATCGGTTCGCAAGCTCTTGATCCCGAAGAAGAAGGCCACGGTCGTCGGGCGGATCGAGTTGCCCCAAGAGACGATCCGCGACGCGACCCGCCGCTCGGCCCCGGCCGCGCCGCGAGACCTCCGCCGCGCCGCGCTGCAGAAGATGCAGCAGCGCGGCGGCATGCGCCAGATGGGACAAGGACATCGTCGCGGTCTAGGCGGCCGCGGCGGACCCGGCGGCCGCGGCCCCGGCGGCGGCAAGGGCAAGTCCCGTGTAGTCGCCCCCATCGACCCGAACAAGCTGGTTGAGGTCCAAGAGCCGGTGTCGGTCAAGGGCCTCTCAGCGGCTCTCGGCGTGCCGGTGCCGCAGCTGCTATTCACGTTCATGACCAAGCTCAAGGTCATGGGCAAGAACATCAACTCGATGCTGAGTAACGACGAGGTCGAGCTCCTCGCGCTCGAACTCAACCGCAACATCAAGGTCGTCGAGCACAAGGAAGCGATGGATGAGCTGATCGAACAGCTCGTCCAGAAGAGCGAGACCGAGGAGACCGCCCAGCGTGCTCCCGTGGTCACCTTCATGGGCCACGTCGACCACGGCAAGACGTCGCTGATGGACGCGCTACGCGCGAGCGACGTCTCTGTGGCCGGCCACGAGGCTGGCGGGATCACCCAGCACATCGGCGCCTACAAGGTCGCGCAGGATGATGGCCAGTCCATCGTCGTGCTAGACACGCCTGGGCACGCCGCGTTCACGGCGATGCGCGCGCGGGGCGCAGACTTGACCGACGTGATCGTGCTGGTCATCGCTGCCGATGACGGAGTGATGCCGCAGACCGAAGAAGCCATCAGCCACGCTAAGGCCGCGAGTTGCCCGATCGTCGTCGCAATCACCAAGTGCGACCTGCCCGCGGCCAACCCGATGCAGGTCAAGCAGCAGTTGATGGTCAAGGGGCTGCAGTCCGAAGACTTCGGCGGCGAGATCGGCATGGTTGAGTGCTCCTCCAAGACCGGGCAAGGCCTCGAGAACCTCGTTGAGCGCATCCACCTCGAAGCCGAGTTGCTCGACCTCAACGCGCGCCCCGACGCAGCGGGCACCGGAGTGGTGGTCGAAGCGCGGCAGTCGTCAGCCCAAGGTGTCGTCGTCACGCTGCTCGTCAACGACGGCACGCTCCGCCTGAAAGACCAAGTCGTCTGCGGCGAGTCGTTCGCGCGAGTCCGCGCGATGATTGACGACCATGGCACCAATCTAGAAGAAGTCGGCCCCTCGACGCCGGTGACGCTCTTCGGGCTTGACCGCCTACCGAGCCCCGGCGACAAGCTGTTCGCCGTTGAGAACGCGAAGAAGGCCAAGGAGGTCGTCGAAGAGCGACAGCGGCGCGAGCGAGAGATGTCGCGGGCGGAGCGCTCAGCCGTGACCCTAGAGACCCTCTCTGCCAAGCTCGCCGAGAAGGACATCAAGGAGATCAAGCTGATCCTCAAGGCAGACGCGATGGGGTCACTCGAGCCGGTGCGCAAATCCTTGGACGATCTCGCGACCAGCGAGGTGCGCGTCAACCTCGTGCACTCAGGCCTCGGCGGCATCAACAAAGCTGACGTCGACCTCGCGGCGACCTCAGGCGCAGTGATCGTCGGGTTCAACACGATCGCCGACGCCAACGTCCGCCAGCTAGCAGACGAAGAGGGCGTCGACATCCGTTACTACACGGTGATCTACGAGTTGATCGATCAGGTGAAGGACGCGATGGAAGGCGTGCTGGCACCAGAAGAGGTCCAGAAGGTCATCGGTCACGCGGAGGTGCGCGCGATCTTCAAGTCTTCGAAGTTCGGCACGATCGCTGGCTGCCTAATCCGCGACGGCGTCGCCAAGCGCGGCTGCATCACCCGGTTGGCCCGAGACGGCACGGTCGTCTACAACGGCAAGCTCGCTAGTCTGCGCCGCGTCGACGAAGACGCCAAAGAGGTCAAGTCCGGCTTCGAGTGCGGCATGACCCTCGAGAACTACCAGGACATAAAGGAAGGCGACACCATGGAGTTCGTCGAGATCGAGTACATCAAGCGGAGCCTCGGCGACACCTGACGAAGCCGGGTAGCGGGCGTCACCAGCCATGCTCTATATCGGAGTCCTGCAGTTCACCGTAGAGATCCCATATGCGGTGTCCCTAAAGGAGAAGCGCGGCGTGCTTAAGTCGCTGCGCGATCGACTTCGTCGCTCGTTCAACGTCTCGATCAGCGAGTTTGAGGACCTTGATGACCCCACCGTCGCGACATTAGGAGCCGTGGTGGCAGGCAGCGACACCAAGCACGTGAACAGCACGATGGACCACCTGATCAACGAACTCGACGAGTGGCGTGACGGCACCCTCACCGACCACCAACTTGAGATCATCAGGCCTAACCAATGAACGACCGCCGCCTCGCGCGCCTCGCAGCGCAGATCAAGCAACGCCTCGCGACGGTGCTTCAGCGCGACATCGCCGACCCCAAACTAGGGCTGGTGACGATCTCACGAGTAGAACTCGATAAAGAGTTCACGCAGTGCAAGGCCTACTGGTCGGTCATCGCTGCGAACGGCAAGGAGGAGGCCGCCCGGCGCGCCTCTGCAGAGGTGCTCGAGCGCGCCACCGGGTTCTGCCAACGAGAGGTCGGCGCGGTGCTAAACACCCGCTCTGTACCTCAACTCCGATTCGTCTTCGACGAGGGCGTCGGCGGCTCAGCGCGAATGCAGGAGCTCCTCAGAGAGCTGAAGCCTAACGACGCGGACGATAAAGACCAGAACCCGAGCGCCCCGCCCGCTCCCGATTGGCCTTACAGCGACCCCACGCCATAGCCGCACGCCGCGGCCGCGGATCGACGGCGCCGCGCCGCGCGAAGCCGGCACTGTGATGTACCCGGTCAGCGCAAGCTGACCAACGGCGCGTCGCTTGAGGAGGCCACGAAGCGCCCGACGATCGCGTGCGCCGGCGCGCCAGCATCTCGCAGACGCGCACTCAACGCTTCGGCCTGCGTCTCAGGCAGAGCGACCAACAAGCCGCCCGACGTCTCGGCGTCAAAGACGAGGTCGGCCAGAGCAGCATCGACGCCGGCTCCGCAGTCAACGCGATCGCCAAAGTGCTGCTTGCCGCGCGCGCAGCCACCGGACAAGGCGCCAGCATGGACCAAGTCGAGCGCACCCTCCATCAGCGGTATCGCCCCTGCCTCGACGACCAAATGGAGGCCTGCGCCCTCGGCCATCTCGCAAGAATGACCAGCGAATCCAAACCCGGTGATGTCCGTCGCGGCACTCACGTCGAAATCCGCCGCGATCTCAGCCGCCCCCATGTTGAGCGTCGCCATCACGGCCATGGCGCGCGCCGTCATCGCGGCGTCTGCAGCGCCATCTTCCATCTTGTCCTTCTTCATCGCGGTGGAGACCGCCCCCATCCCCAACGGCTTCGTGACCACCAACGCGTCGCCCTCTCGCGCGCCGCTGTTGCGCCAGAACCGCTCCGGATGGACGACGCCGGTCACCGAGAGGCCATACTTAATCTCGCTGTCGACAACCGAGTGCCCGCCGCACAGAGAGGCGCCCGCCTCCTCGGTCTTCTCAAGCCCGCCAGCCAAGATCTCGCCGAGGATCTCGACGTCAAGCTCTTGCGGCCAGCCGACGATGTTCATCGCGGTCAACGGGCGCCCACCCATCGCGAAGACGTCCGAGAGGGAGTTCGCCGCGGCGATGCGGCCGAACCAACGGGGGTCATCAACGATCGGTGGGAAGAAGTCGAGCGTCTGAACGAGCGCGCGCTCTGGGTCAAGGCGTAGCACTCCAGCGTCCTCGAAGCCTGCGTGGCCGGCGAGGAGGTCGGTGTTCGGCGTTGCCTTAAGCTTGTGGAGAACCTGCCCGAGGCTCCCAGGTGGCAACTTGGCCGCTCAACCAGCGCTCGAGGCGTAGCGCGTCAGGCGCAGATCAGGAGTTTCACTCATGTGCTTGTCTACTCACTCATCGCCTGCCGAATAGCCAAGGCGACGATGTCGAGATCTTCCAACAGCAGCGTGCGCGCATCCAGCAACACCTTGCCGTCGGCGACGCGGGCGAACACGCTGATCGGACGCGCCGCGCGCAAACGGGCGCACTCTGCATCTCCTCCGGGGAAACCAGTGGCGAAGCTGGGGAGCGGCTTGGCTGGATTGGCGCCAGAGCCGGCAAATGAGTCGCTCGCGACAACGGTGCCACCGAAGTCCCCTAGCAAAGTCGCCAACGCCTGGGCGCGGTGCTCGAGCTCTTCCTTACCTGCAGAGAGCATGCGCAACGTCGGCACTTCGCACAGCGGGTCGCCGTCGCGATAGAGCAACAGGGTCGCCTCTAGCGCCGCGTGGGTGAACTTGTCACAGCGCATCGCTCGGTACAAGGGGTTCGCTCGGCAGCGGTCAATCAGCGCAGCTTGGCCCACGAGGATGCCGCACTGAGGCCCCCCCAACAGTTTGTCTCCGCTGAAGCAGGTCACGTGCGCGCCCTGCTCGAGGCTGCCCGAGACCCGAGGTTCATCCGCCAAACCAGGCAACGGCTGATCCCAAAGGAGTCCAGAGCCCAGGTCATCGAGCACGAGGAGCTCCGCATCGCTGGCATCAGCGAGGTCGCGCAGCTCTCGGACCGACGGCGTCGACGCGAAGCCTTCGATGCGGAAGTTGCTTGGGTGAACCTTCAAGTAGGCCGAGGTGCGCTCACTCGTCGCTCCCTGGAAGTCTGCGCAGTGCGTCTTGTTGGTCGCGCCTACCTCGACCATCTCACAGCCGGCGCGCTTCATCACGTCAGGCACTCTGAAGCCCCCGCCGATCTCCACGAGCTCGCCGCGAGACACAACGACCTCGGTCCCCGCAGTGAGCGCCGCCAGCATCAGCGTCGTCGCCGCCGCGTTGTTGTTGACGATCAGCGCGCCCTCCGCGCCCGTAAGGTCCTGGAGCAAGCCTGCGACCGCGACTTCTCGCTGGTCGCGCAGACCGGTCACCGGGTCGACCTCGACGACCGCGTAACCCGCCGCGCCGACGACCGCATCAATCGCGGCAGGCGCGAGCGGCGCGCGACCGATCCCGGTGTGCAGAACGATGCCAGTCGCGTTGTAAACCCGCTCGTGGCGGCGGCGCTGCAGCGCTTCACACCTCGCGACGATCGTCGTCACGATCGTCGCCGGCTTGCAGCGCTGCCGCAGCCCCTGAGCGTCGATCGAGCCGTCGAGCGCGGCTGCGCGCAGCTCATCCACGAGCTCGCGGACGACACGTGTCAACGCCGGCTTCGACAGAGCAGCAAGCGCTTCGTCGCGCAAAAGCTGGTCCACCGATGGCAGCAGCCGCAGCGCGGCAGAACGGTCAGCGTCGGTTCTAGGCATAGGTCAGGCTCTTGTTACCATACCCGACTGTACATGCTCCGCGCTTCTCTTGAGACGCCCAAGACCGATGCTCGTGAGTCCGCGATGGCCCGATCCATGGGGCTACCGGACCTCGTCGTGCGAGTCCTGCTCGCCCGTGGCATCGAGAGTCCGGAGCAGGCCAAGAGCTTCCTGCGACCTGACCTAGGCTCGCTGCACGATCCGTTCAAGTTCTCGCAGATGCAGCGCGCGGTCGATCGGATCCAGCAAGCCCTGCGGAGCGGGGACCCCATGTTGATCCACGGTGACTACGACGCCGACGGAATCAGCGCGACGGTATTGCTGCACAAGTTCTTCAACCTGCTCCACGGCACCAGCACACCATTCATCCCAGCGCGGGCCGACGGCTACTCGTTCTCAGCGGCCAGCATCAAGGCGATCAAAGACGGCGGGTTCCCGCTCGTCATCTCGGTCGATAACGGCACCAACGCCATCGAACCAATCGCTGAGTTGAAGCGAAGCGGCGTGGACGTGATCGTGACCGACCACCATGGCACCACCGAGAATGTAGCCGACGCATACTGCGTCCTTAATCCACGGTTGCCTGACGCTGGCTATCCCGACCGCGACCTCGCGGGGTGTGGCGTCGCCTTCTGCCTAGTAGCCGCGATCTCGGAATCGCTCAGTCAGACGATGCGCCGCAGCGCCGAGTTCGCAGACTTCCTCGTCGACGCGCTGGCATATGTCGCGCTCGGCACCGTCGCCGACGTGGCGCCGCTTCGCGGCGAGAACCGCACCCTGGTCTTCCACGGCATCCGCTCGCTCAGCATCAGCCGAAACCCAGGCATTCGAGCGCTGATGGACGCCGCAGGGCTCCTTCACCGCGGAGCGGGAGTCGAGGACATCGGCTTTCGTCTGGCGCCGCTCATCAACGCAGCCGGCCGCGTCGGTCACGCCGACGACGCCGTAAAGCTGCTCAACTCCAAGGACTTCCCAGAAGCGCAAGATGCAGCAAAGGTCCTCGAAAAACACAACAAAGAGCGGCGGCTAGTCGAGCGCAGACTCCAAGACGAGGTGATGCTCCTCGCAGATGAGCACGTAGGTCCGGCGATCGTATTAGGGGGCGACCATTGGCACGCTGGCGTCCTCGGGATCGTTGCCGCTCGCGTCGCGGAGAAGACCAACAAGCCTGTGTTCCTCCTCGCATTTGACGGCGACACGGGGCGCGGTTCAGGCCGCTGCAATAACGGCCTACACCTCCGCAACGCGCTCGGCGAATGCTCGGAACTGCTGGTCTCCCACGGCGGCCACGCCGCCGCCGCTGGCTTGGTGATCAAGCGCGAGAACTTCGAGACGTTCCGCGATCGTTTTGGCGAAGCATGCCTGCGGCTAGCGCCCAGCGAGCACCCCCTCAGGGTTGACGGACCCGCCAACTTCGACGAGCTAGATCCGCAAACGTTACGTCGCCTGCAAGCCCTCGGGCCATTTGGCAACGGGAACCCGAAGCCGCGCTTCGTCACGCACGGGGTGACGCTCGTCGGCAACCCCTTCCTCGAGTCTCGTGGTCAGCACGTCCGCATCCGCGTCGCAAAAGACGGCCACCTGCTGCCGTGTCGGGTCATCCACGGCGCTGCCCACTTCGAGGCGCTGAGAAATAATAAGGGCCCCTGGAGCATCGCCTTCAGCCCGAGGATCAGCGCCCGCGGCGAAGACGGCCCGATCCATCTCGACATCTTCGATCTCGCTCCGGGACGCTGATCATCAAAGACTCACCAAGAAATCGAGCCTTCTGTGACGAACCCATATCCGAGGTTCGAAATGCGCACAGAGGTTGTCGATAGTGGCCGACGTGAAGAGCCCTGCTGAGACCGCCGCCTCCCCGCATCCGCAGCGCGCCGGCCCAATCCGTCGGCTGTATGATTGGGTTATCAGCTGGGCGGAGAGCCGATACGCGATCCCGGCGCTGCTACTGTTGGCCGTCGCAGAGAGCAGCTTCTTCCCCATCCCGCCCGACGTCTTGCTGATCGCCATGTGCATCGGCTGCGTGCCGCGAAGCTACAAATATGCGTGGTGGTGTGCAGTCGGCTCGATCATCGGCGGCGTCGCGGGTTATGCGATCGGGTTCTACCTATGGGAGGTCGACGGGATAAAGCAGTTCTTCTTCGACTACATCCCTGGGGTGACCCCGGAGAGCGAGGCGACGGTGAAGGAGCTCTACGACTCCTGGAGCTTCTGGATCGTCTTCACCGCGGCGTTCACGCCGATCCCTTACAAGGTGATCACGATCCTCGCGGGCGTCTGCGCGATCAACTTCCCGATGTTCCTGATCGGCTCAGCGATCGGGCGCTCCGCGCGGTTCTTCCTGGTCGCATGGCTCTTCAAGAGATTTGGACCAGGGATCAAGGAGTTCATCGAACGCCGGTTCGCGCTGGTCACTCTCCTGAGTACAGCCCTGCTGGTCGGCGGATTCCTCGTGATCAAGCTGCTCTTAGACGGCCAGGAGGAGGTCAGCCCCCCCGCTCAGCCCCCCGAAGCAGCACGCCCATCGAAGCCAGTCGATGAAGGCAAGTAGCCGTCGCGCGCCTTCGCGCCGTGATCACGCTTCGATGGTCTCGGGCCAACCGCTACAACGGTAGCCATGGCCAAACGGCTCTTCCTCATTGACGGCACCGCTCTGGCCTATCGGAGCTTCTTCGCCTTCCAAGGGACCGGTCGGTCTCCGCTGACCACCCCGGACGGGCACCCAACAGCCGCCACGTACGGCTTCTGCATGACGCTCAGAGCGTTGATCGAGCGTGAGCGGCCAGACGCGATCGCGATCGCCTTCGACGGGCCTCGAGGCGACTTGCTCAGGACCAAGATCTACCCCGAGTACAAGTCCACCAGGACCAAGATGCCCGAAGAGATGGCTGCGCAGCTCGACGACATCCGCGCGGCAGTCGAGGCATACGGGCTGGCGGTGATCGGCGCCGAGCAGCATGAAGCGGACGACGTCATCGGCACCCTCGCGGTGCGCGGCCGGGACCTCGGGATGGAGGTCTTCATCGTGACCGGAGATAAGGACTTCCTGCAAATCGTCGACGACCAAATCAAGCTGTGGAATCTCCGCAGCTCAACCAGCCAACCTGAGATCTTCGACGCCAGCGCTTGCGAGGCGAAGTGGGGCCTGCCGCCCAGCGCGATCGTCGACATGTTGGCGCTGATGGGCGACAGCTCTGACAACGTGCCTGGCGTCCCCAAGGTCGGCAAGAAGACCGCAGTCGACCTGCTCACTCAGTTTGGCTCGATCGATGGCGTGTACGAGCACCTCGACGACGTCAAGAAGCCGTCGATCAAGAAGACGCTCGAAGAGAACAGAGACCTCGCTGATCTGTCGCGGCAGCTCGTCACGCTCCAACTAGACCTGCCGCTGGAGATCGCAGTCGGCGACCTTGGGCCGGCCGCTCCCGACCCCGAAAAGCTACGCCCGCTGTTCCAGCGACTAGACTTCAAGAACCTGCTCGCCGATCTAACGACCCAGCAGCCACCCCAAGAACACATCGAGCAGCGATACGTCATCATCCAAGACGATGACGGGCTCCGGCAACTCATCGCGCAGCTGCAAAGCTGCGAACAAGTCGCGATCGCGGCCGAGACCGCAGGTCCCTCGCTGCGGAGACGCTCCCTGGTCGGGATCTCGTTTGCGACCGAGCCCGGGGTCGCGGCATACGTGCCGCTCGACGACGACAACCGCGCTACGCGAATCCAAGCGCTGCGCGACGTGCTGGTCGCTGACACGCCGACCAAGCACGTTCACGACCTCAAGAGCCTACTCGCAGCCCTGCGGCCACTCGACCTCACCCTCGGCGGCGTCGGACACGACACCATGCTCGCCAGTTACTGCAGCGAGCCAGGGCTACGCTCGCACTCGCTCGCCGATCTAGCGCTGAAACACTTCGCGTTGAAGAAGACCTCTGCCAAGGACATCGTTGGCACCGGCAAAAAGCAGCGAACCTTCGCGGAGGTGGACTCATCACTGGTCGGGAACTACGTCAGCGAGGAGGCCGACTTGGTGCTCCGCCTCGTCCAACCACTACAGGAGCAGCTCGACCAAGCTGGCACGACCCGCCTGTATCGCGAGCTAGAGATCCCGTTGGTCACTGCGCTGCTCGACATGGAGTGGGAAGGGATCGCGATCGACATCCAGCACCTCATGAACCTCTCGACAGAGCTCCAAGAGCGCGTCGACGACCTGCAAGATCGCGTGTTCGAGCGGGCCGGCCATGAGTTCAACCTTGGCAGCCCCGCCCAGCTAGGCAAGGTCTTGTTCGAGGAACTCGAGGTCCACCGGGCAGCGGACATCAACAAGCCGCGCCGCACCCCCACCGGGCAATACAAGACGGACCACGACGTGCTCGAAAAAGTAGCCAAGGGCCACGAGGTGCCGCGGCTAGTGCTGGAGTGGCGACAACTGACCAAGCTCAGGTCTACCTACGTCGACAGCCTCACCGCGCTCGTGCAGCCAGATAGCGGCCGCGTGCACACGACCTTCAATCAAGCCGTCGCCGCGACGGGGCGGCTCAGCAGCGAAGACCCGAACCTGCAGAACATCCCGATACGAACCGAGGAGGGGCGCAGAGTCCGCGCCGCCTTCGTCCCACGAGAGCGAGGCTGGTCGCTTGTGTCGGCGGACTACTCCCAGATTGAGCTGCGCATCCTCGCGCACCTGTCCGAAGACAAGTCGCTGGTCGAATCGTTCCTCAAAGGGGAAGACATCCACGCACGTACAGCCGCCATCGTCCACGGCATCATGCCGGCGCTGGTCACGCCAGAGCTGCGCAACCAAGCCAAGATCGTGAACTATGGCTTGATGTACGGCATGGGCGCCTCGCGGCTCGCCAATGAGACGGGGATGCGCCCGCCCGAGGCGAAGAAGTTCATCAAGAGCTACTTCCGCGCGCTGCCAGGGGTCAAGGCCTACCTCGACGCGTCGCTAGAGCACGCGCGGAGCGAGAAAGAAGCACGAACCATCTTCGGTAGACGTCGCCCGCTCCCTGACATCGACTCGACCAACGCCATGCAGCGCATCGCCGCTGAGAACATGGCCGTCAACACCCCGATCCAAGGCGCCGCGGCCGACATCGTCAAGCGAGCCATGCTCGCCGTGCACAGCGCGCTCCGCGAGCGCAACCTCAGGGCGAAGCTGCTCCTGCAGGTCCACGACGAGTTAATCCTGGACGTGCCGAACGACGAAGTCACGGAGGTCGAGCGCATCTTACGCGACGCGATGGTCGGCGCCGCCGACCTCAAGGTGCCGCTTGAGGTCTCGATGGGCTCAGGCGAAAACTGGCTGATCGCGCACTGACCGGGCGAGGGCGCCTGATGATGTCTAGGTCACTGAGACTGATGCTGTAACCACGCCATCATCACGTAGCCTTCGGCCGTATGCCTTGGGCCGCGCAGGTCAGCGACGCGCCGCGCGCTGCACTGAACGAGCCGCGCACGGAAAAACTCAAAGAGGATCGAGCCGCTGTCACGCGCCACGTCGCCAACGCGGCTGTCAATCTCAATGCTCGTGAGACCCGCGTCGGCCATCCGCACAGACAATCGCTCTAGCTCCTCTGACGAAGTCCCGAACAAAAACTCACGGAAAGCCTGCAGCTCTAGCTCTCCGTAGTCACCGCCGGTGAAGAAGTCGACGAACTCCTCGTCAGCGCCCTGGGTCATCAGCTGCACGAGCTCGGAGCTACCAGCCAGCGACCCGCCGACGACTTGAACTCGCAGGCGCGCCTCCCAGGTCGCGTCGAGGATCGGGAAGAACTCGTTCACCCGCCAAGTGAGCCGATTCGCCCACAGGTTCGCCAGGCTGCGCACGCCCTGCGCCCGAACAGCTCGCTCAACCGACCCGTCAGTGACGATGTCTGCGAGCACCTCTTCGACGAGCCTCGTGTGCACTGCCGTCCGGAGGCGACGCGCTGCCAGCTCACGGAGCTGGACAGCCACGGCTCCATGCTCAACGCTTCCCGTCAGGTGCCAGATCATGCGCAGGAAGTTGATCTGCGCCATGTTCATCGACCGCCCGACCAGCGCCTGGGTCGGCGCACGAAACGGAAACGTAGCCTGGTCCGCCGTCACCATGCTGTCAACCAAGGTCGCCAGACCGCGGCGTTTGCCATGGAGGATCTGGTCATGTAGCGGCGACGGGAAGCGCTCAAGCAGTTGGCCAAACATACTTAGGCTCTCAAGCTGATGACGGATCATCTGCACCGAGTCGAGCGCGTCCTCGCTGCGAGTCTCCTCAAGCGCCTTAACCACCCGCTCGACGAGCTCTAGCTCCTCCGACCGCAGAGGCTGCTGGCTTCCTGTCGGCGTCGCTGGACTCGGCTCCTGCATCTGTGAGAACTTAGTGTAAGGGAACGCGTGGGTTACGAACTCATCTTGTCGGCGACATCTGCGACGGCGCAGACCTGCTGCGCGCCAGTGTCGAGCGCTTTAAGCGACACGGCGCCGTCAGCGACCTCTTGAGGTCCCAAGATCCCGACGTGCGAGACGCCGATAGCGTTCGCGTAGCTGAGCTGCTTCTTCATCGGCGCAGGGTCTGCATAGACCTCGACCCGCAAGCCGCTGCTGCGTAGTTCGCTGGCCACGGCGACGGCCTTCGCTGCCGGCACTTCGGCCATCCGACACAGCAACAGCTCGGGGCCGATGCTCAGCCGGGGGAACATCTCGCGCTCGCTCATCACCAAGAGCACCCGCTCAAGACCAAGCGAGAATCCGACCGCTGGGACCTGCTGCTTCTGGAACATCCCGATGAGGTTGTCGTAGCGGCCGCCGCCCCCCATAGAACCTGCGAGACCATCCACCTGAACCTCAAAGATCGGGCCCGTGTAGTAGCTCAGCCCGCGCGCCAAGGTGGGATCAAAGACTAAGTGCTCAGCCGCAGGGCTTTGCGCCGCGTTATCAAACAACTCCAACAGCTCCTTAGCTCCCCTCGCGCCGGGGCCTTCCCCGCCCGCGACTTCCTGCAGCGCGCCGTCCGCGCTCATGCGCTCGAGCGATGACAAGAGGCTGTCGGCCGGCGCGGCGCCGATGCCCTTCTGAGCGAGCTCTTGCTTGACCCCATCGATGCCGACCTTGTCCAGCTTGTCGAGGGCGATCAGCGCCAACGACTCTTGCTCTGCCGAGATCCCAGAGTCTGAGACCATCGCGCGAAGGAGTTCGCGGTGATTCGTCAGGATCTTGAAGTCGGAGAAGCCGAGCTCACGCAGAACCGTCGCGATCGCGCTGCATACCTCGCTGTCCGCGACCAAACTTGACGTCCCCGTGATGTCTACATCGCACTGGTAGAACTCGCGGAAGCGACCGCGAGCAGGCCGGTCAGCGCGCCAGACAGGTTGGACCTGATACCGCTTGTAGAACGCTGGGAGGTCCTTGTAGTTGGCGACGACGCGCGCCAGCGGCACCGTCAAGTCATAGCGCAACCCCTCCGCGGCGAGGTCCAACTCGGTGAGGCCCGCGTCTTTGTCGGCGCCAGACTCAATCGCGCGCGCCAGCTTGTCGCGGCGGTGCAGCAACCGATAGAGCAGCTGGTCTCCCTCCGGGCCATACTTCCCCAGCAAGGTGCTGAGGTTCTCGATCGTCGGCGTCTCCAGCGGGACGAAGCCGAACGACTCATAAACCCGCTGGACGACGTCGAGAACATACCGCCGGCGGACAACGTCCGCTGCCAGGAAATCGCGCATGCCGCCCAGGGGCTTCGTGGAGGTCGCCTTACTCATCGCCCACAAGGTGTAGCCCGCTAGCCCCGCGAAACCAAATAGGCGACCCGCTACCTTAGTCAGATGAGCTCCTTCGTGCGCCGTCTCGGCCTCGCTTTGGCCGCCAATGCCCTGCTGCTGAACGCCTCCCTGCGGGCGCAGACACCAGACCCGGACCTAGACGCCCAGACCGCCGCTGCGCTGCACAGCATCGCCGCTGAGGCTCAGCGGCTCCGCGAATCGCTAGCCCAGGCGCTCGAGGAACCCAACCCAGACCGCGTGAGCGAGCTCAGGTCAGAGCTCCGCACGAGGCGCTGGGACTTCGCAGAGCTAGCCTCGCACATGGATGTCCAAGCGTTCGAACAGCCCAGCAGCTCGAAGCTCCAGCTTGAGCAAGAACTCGTCGAGCTGATCGCCCCGCTGATCGAGGCGGTCAAGGACGCCACCGCCGAACCCCGTGAGGTCGCGGCGCTCCGCAAGCGAGCGAATCAGCTCCAAGCGCGTCGCGCGATCGCCATCGAAGCGCGGCTCCAGACCACAAAGACGCGCGACGCGCTGCCCGACGGCAGCGTGGAACGCGAGGAGGCGCAGCGCGAGTTGGAACAACGCTGGACCCCCATGCTCGCGGACCTAGACCGGGAGTTGCTGATCGTCAACGCGAACCTGCGACGTCGCGAGCAACTTCAAGTTTCGGTATGGACCCGGACTGCGAGCGGCGCGCAGCGATTCCTGCAGAACTCGGGGCTCAACGTCTTGCTCTGCGTCACCACGTTCTTGCTCTCCTACTTCGGTCTCCGCTGGATTAGTAACCGCGCGCTTCGCCGCAAGCGTGATCGCGGCTTCTCCATCCGCTTGACCGAGGTCTTACTGCGGGTGTTCACGCTGCTCGTCGCGGTCGCCGCGACGATGGCGGTGCTCTATTCGCGCAACGACTGGCTGCTCCTCCCTGTCGCCGTCATCTTCTTGATCGGCGCTGGCTGGGTCGTGATCAAGGGCGCGCCGATATTCTTCGAACAGGTCCGCCTGATCCTCAACGTCGGACCAGTCCGTGAAGGAGAGCGCCTGCTAGTCAACGGCCTGCCCTACAGCATCCAATCGCTGCGCTTCTACAGCAAGCTAGTCAACCCCGCGCTCAGCGGCGGGATCCTGCGCATCCCCGTCAAGGACCTCGTCGGTATGCGCTCCCGACCTTCGGCGCCCAAGGAGCCATGGTTCCCCTGCGATCAAGGCGAGGTCGTCGCGCTGAGCGACGGGGTGGTTGGGGTCGTGTCCCTACAGACTCCTGAGGTCGTGGTGATCATCCAACGGAACGACGCGCCCCGCTACTACCCGACGCTCACGTTCCTCAGCATGAACCCGCGCAACCTCTCGCACGGCTTCGAGATCACGCTGACCTTCGGCATCGACTACGCCCACCTCACAGAAGCGTTCGAAGAGGTCCCAAGGGCACTTACCGCGGCGCTGGAGGCCGGCATACAAAAGATCACAGAAGCCGACCAGCTGCGCTCCGTCCGCGTCGAGATCGAGGCCGCCGGCACGAGCTCGATCGACTACGCGGTCTTGGTTCACTTCGACGGCGACGCGGCGCCCCGCTACCACCACCTCCACCGCGCCGTGAACAAGCTACTGATGTCGACCTGCGCCGAGCATGGCTTCGGCATCCCGTTCCCACAGCTTCAGGTGCACGGGATCAACGGCCAGAGCGTCAGCGCCCCGAAGCAATGACCGGGCGCAGCTACATCACGCCGAGAAAGGTCCAGAGCATTGGCCGAACCAGGTCGTCTTCCATATCAAGCTCACTCAGCGCCCGTTCAGTCGTCGTCCCAAAGAGCTCATAAGGCGCCACCTCGCAGCCCTGACGCAGCAGCTGATTCGAGCGCGACCGCGCGTCCGCGCGCAGCTGCGGCTCGTCCTGATCACCGCAGATGCTCAACAACGGCGCCTTGCCTAAAGAGCGGAACGCCTGGGGCTCATAACCTGCCCTGCGAAGAGACCGCTCTGCAAGCGGCGCGCCAGCGACGATCCGACCGCCGATCTTGTCCGCGCGAGCTGTCAGCGCACTCGCGGCGACGGCATAGCCGCCGGCGCCGTAGCCGCCGATAAACCAGACCACAGGCTGCTGGCCACCCGCTCGCTCGCGATCCACACGGAGCTTCCGAAACGCAGCGGTCACCCTCTCGCCGTCGGGGTTAGCGAGGCGAAGCGTGACGACCTCAACGCCAGCAGGCTCGCAGACCTTTGCGAGCGCCTCGCCGAGGCGCTGCTCGCGTGCGTCCGCAGCGACCCAGACCAGACCTCTGGACGCATTCGCTCGGCGGCGCTTCGTCGCCTCGGATGCCTGCGGGTCCCTGAGGAAGTTCATCACCGAGTCCGTCACGACGTCACGACGAGAGCCGAACTGAAATATATAGCTCGTGTGACTGCGCTGCTTATAGAAGGCCGTCTGAACCGGGACCCCATTGCTGATGAGCACGTCGCTTAAGAGTTGGCCGCAAAGCGACAAGCCCGGCAGCTCGCGCTGCGCCCAGGCGACGTAGGTCGGGCAGTCCGACGCATCCGCGTAGAGCCAAGTAGATGCTCGATACCGCATTTCGGCGTCCCCGCCGAACACCGCGTCCAAAGAGCGATGGCGCGCTCGGACGTCGTAAACACCGGATAACAACACTGCGCCGCGCAGCGCGCGCCTCGGGACACCAGCCAGCTTGAGCTTGCGCTCATCGTAGGCAAGCCAGCTGCAGAGATGCGCCCCCGACGAGTGACCCATGACGAACAGTTGGTCGCCGTCATACCCATATTCGTCACCATGCTGATGCAAGAACCCCAACGCGTGCGCGCAGTCAACGACCATGTGATCCGGCGTCGAGAACGGAAACAATCGGGTGTTGATCGTCGCGCAAGCGACTCCGCGCTCAGCAAAGGTCTCTCCGACCGCCTCAAAGTGATCCTTGCTACCCCCCGTCCAAGAGCCGCCGTGCACAAACATCACGAGCGGCGGCGGCGATTCGGCGGCCGGCACGAACAGGTCGAGCCGGTTGCGGCGGGGCTGCTTTGCCACCTCAGAGTACTGTAGGTCCTCGTGCACGACGACCGGCTCCTGAGGAGCAACCGCCATCACGAACACGCTCATCGCGGCGATCATGACGAAAGATTAGGCCACCAGACATAGATCGCCAATCTGAAGTCTAAGGACCGCTCCAGCGATCGGGCGGGTCCCACGGACTCGCCCGACAGTCGTCCTGAATCCCCAGACCAGTAGTGCCCCGCTACTTCGCTTTACCGAGCAGATACGCGACGAGATCACGGAGTTCACTCGCCGACAGGCGATCGACGAGGTCCTTTGGCATCGGAGACAGTGGAGAGGGCTCTACGCTCGCGACCTCCTCGACGGGGACCCTTAAGGGGATCGCGTCAGCCTTGGCCTCGACGACCTCGTAGACCTGCATGTCCCCGTCCCAAGTCTTGTGCGTCACTCCGAAGTAGGCGGTGCCATCCTTCTTGGTCAGGACCTTGCCAGCATATTGATCGCTGATGACCTTCGACGGCTCAAGAATCGACTCGAGCAGGTCTTGCGGGCGCATCTTATTCTTAAGGCTGGTCAAATCCGGGCCGCCGAAGCCACCCTCACCCTCGAAGTAGTGACACGACGCGCAGCCAACCGCATGGAACAGGTTGCGACCGACGCCACGCTTCCTGCCGTCGAAGCCCTGACGAACCAAATCCACGATGTCGCTCGCCTGCCAGTCCTTGCCAGGGCCCTTCGGTGGCTTGCTGCGAAAGCGCTCTCGCTTCGCGCGGGCGCGGCCGACATCGAACTCCAGCGCCCGCTGATGCGCTTCGCTGCACGCCTCCCAGTGGCCGTCGACCATCCGGATCAAGAAGCCGTCGTAGCTCGCGCCGCCTGAACGCGAGCGAGCTTGCAGCAAGAAGCGGAACAGCGTGCGGCGCTGCTCTATCGTCCACCCGCGCTCGACCAAGCGCAGGCTGTCCGCGATCGCCAACTGCCCGATCGGCGGCATGTTCTCGATCATCTTATTGATCACCCCGCCGTAGCTCGCGTTGCGGGCGGCTAGCTCTGTCCACGACGGCGGCTTCGAGGGGCGCATCTCGGCGAGCATCGGCACCGCCTTCTCAAGGAGCCCAGGCGCTTGCACGTAGGCCAGCAGCTCACAGAGGTCCGCGTCGACCCGCTCATCACGGCACGGGAACAGCGGTAACAGTCGGTCCGCGACCAGCTGCTGCGCGCCCGCAGACGCAGGACCGAGGCGCATCAGCGCCAAGGCGTGCACGCGCAACCACCCGATCCGCTGGTCATGGTCGAGGTCTTCGAAGCTAAACCTGCCTAGCGCGCCGAGCAGCGGCTGGAGGTCGCCCGCCCCGCCGCGACGCGCGAGCGCCATCAAACCTGCGAACGCACGCTCAGGGCGCGCCGGGTCGGCATCCAAGACGGCCTCCTTGATCTCATCGACAGGCAGGCGCTCGAGCGCGATCCGCATGGTCACGTAAGGGTCGGGGCCGGCGTGCTGCGCGTCGAGGATCTGCCGCGGCGAGCGCTCCTCGCTGACCGTCCACGGGACTGGCTCGCCCCAACGCTCAAGGCTGGCGGGGTCACCTGGGAGGAGCGGGAGCCGGACCAGCCGAGAAGGCAGGCCACGACCACCCGCGACGACGTAGATACAGTCCGGCGTGGCGCGGCTCCACGTGATGTCCGCGACCGGCCACGGCGCACCGACGATCCACGGCGACCCCTCGCGGTAGAGCGTCCCGAAGGTCCAGTCGAGGCCGAAGATCCCGCCGCGCTCACCAGGGACGTAGATCATACCCGTGGGTGAGCCAGGGCCGATGTCCTGCAGCGCGTCTGGCGCGTCAGGATAGTCAGCTGACCACTTGGCGCTGCCCTTCCGCCAGCCATAGTCGACGCCGCTCTGTCCTGCCAGCCAGCGCGTCGGCCGATACCAGGGCAGGCCGAGGTCCCACTCCATGTCCGCGTCATAGACCACGACTTGCCCGTTAGGCAGCACCGCGAAGTCGAACGGGTTTCTAAAACCGCAGCAGATCAGCTCCCATCGCTTGGCGTCGGGGTCGATTTGATAGAGGCAGCCGCCCGGCGGCGAGTAGCCGCCCCAGAAGCCGCGCGCGTCGTTGATGCGCGGCGTCAATCGATCCTGCTGCCACTGGGAAGGCACGCGGTTGACGTCGACATCCGTCAACCGCGTCATGTTCCCGTTCAGCACGAGCAGGTGCTCGCCGTCGGGCGCGATGGCGATGGAGTGCGGGCCGTGCTCGCCGCTGCCGTCGAACTCGCGCAGCAGCTCGACGTGCTCCAGCAGGTCATCACCGTCGCGATCTGACACCCGATAAAGACCATCCTGGCCGCCGTTAACAACCGCGTAGAGGGCCCCCTTGAACCACAGCAGCCCGTGGGCGCCGCTGAGCGCCGCGGGCATCTTCTCGAAGGTCGTGAGCTCGCCGACTGCGCTTGCAGGCGTGATCCGGAAGAGCCCGGCCTTGCGCTGGTCGCAGGAATACAGCCGGCCGCGATCATCCGCGCATAAGGAGACCCAAGAGCCCATCGAGCGCGGCACATCGAGCAGCGTCATCGCGCCCGGCACCCGCCCGCCGGTTGCCATGCGCAGGTCGCTCGCCGGGAAGGCGACCTGGGGCGCGAACGCGTCGCTGGCGACCCCGCCGAGCGCGCCCGCACCGACCGCGCCCGACCAAGGTAGATCGCCGCCGAGCGGCCCTATCACGGTCACTGCGGCCCATGAGGAGGCGTCATAGCCGGGGCTGTCCCAACCATCGGGATCGTCGTCGCTGTAACGCCAAGAAGCATCGCTGACGAGCTCTCCCGCGACCTCTCCGAGGCGCCACGTGAGCCTCGCCACCATGCCGGCCGGCCCCCCGTCGTTCCAGGCGTGCACCGCGATCACGTTCTCGCCAACCCTGAGCATGCCAGCGACGTCGACGAGCGTCGGCGACTCCCACGAGTCGTCCTTGCCCGCGCGCTCTCCGTTGACGTAGATGCGGCAGTTGTTATCCACCGAGACACCAAGCTGCGCCTTATCGGGTGCTGCCTCGAGCGTAAACGCCCGCCGGAAGAACAGCTCCTCGTCAGCCTGAGCGCGGCTGTCCCACACCCACTGCGGCGTGTCCCCCGACTGCTTCTGACGCTCAAGCTCGGCCTTGCGCTCGTATGCCTTCAGCAAGGACATGGCAGGGCCGCTCAGCCCCGACTTGTCCAACCTGCGCAGCTTCATCCCTCGGTACCAGACCTTCATCTTCGGGCCGCGATGCACCTGCAGCGCGATCCGACCTGAGCGCGGCGCCGTCGAGCGCTCGTCGAGCAGCGCTGTGCAGAGTTCTCCGTCGAGCTCGTGATACATGAGGTCACCGACCGCGACGATGCGCAGGTCGTGCCACTCGCGAAAGTCGACCGGCGTCGCGCTCGGTGACGACAGCGCGCCGATGACCTCCCGGCCACGGTCTGTCCAACGGACAAACTGACCGTTCTGCGCGACGATGCCGCCAGCCCCCTCGCCATAAAGCATGGCGGCATACTCAGGCTTAGGGTGAACGTCGCATTGGTAACCAGCGACCCCAAACTCGCGCTTGGGTAACACCCGGCTGCGATACTGGACGCCGCCGTTGTTACTGCCCTCCATGCGCACTTGCAGGCGCAGCTCAAAGTCACCAAACAGTTCTTCGTGGATTAAAAACGTGTTGCCCTTCAAGTCGACGCCGTGCGTCGAGCCCATCAACGCGCCGTCCTGCACCGACCAAACAGCGGGGTCGCCAGCCCACCCGCGGAGGCTCCGCCCGTCGAAGATCGGGGAGAACGCCTCCTCTTGAGCCGCTGTAACAGCGGCGAACAACATCACACTGATAGCCTGGCCGAGCTTCTTACGCATGGGAGGCCCAGTGTCACCGAGCCTTCGCTCCACGTCCATGAGCTACCTAGACCACGACCGCCCCGCCCCGCATGATCGGCAACCTCCGTGCTAAGATCGAGTTATGCGCAACCTATCCTTGCTCTTCAGCGCGGCGCTGTTGGCCGCGCCGGCTAACGCAGACCAATTCTGGCTAACAGACCGCAGCAGCGCCGCCAACGCCGCCGCGGGCTCCTCGCCCGAGGTCATCGAGGGAGTCCTGTTAGCTGACGAGGGCGGCTACTACCGAGTCCGAGTCGCTGGCGGCGAGGTCTTCTTGCGGAAGTCCACCGTCTTCGCCGTGGAGAAGGATGATCTCAACGTCGAGGCCATCGTCGCGGCCGAGGTCGCGAACAAGGCCGAAGGAGAACGCGCCAACCGCGAACGCGGCGCCGCGCAGTCTACGTCGCGCTCGCGCTCACGCAATCCGCGCGCCGAGCGCAGAGGGTCTCGAGCAGGCGATGAAGCGCGAGTCGTAGAGGCCTCGCTAACGCGCTCCGCGGCCAGCCCAAGCAGCTTCGATCCAGTGGTCGGAGCTGTCGCGAACGGTGACCGACAACAAGAGCTGATGCGTGCCGCCGAGCGAGCATATGCTCTGACCAAAGACCGACGTCACCTGAAGCAGCTCCGCCGACTCCGTCGACTGCGCTGAGCGCGCGAGGCGCCACTACCCGGACTGTGAGGCGATCGCCTCGAGCTCCTCCCAGCGAGCGTAGAGGGCCTCGAGTTCATCAGGCAACTGCTTACGCCGCTTGGTGAGCGCGTCAAACCGCTGCGCGTGCTGCGCTTCATAGAGGCCTGGGTCTCCGAGCTGCTGATCGACCTCGCTGAGCTCAATCTCCAGGGCCTCGATGTTCGCCGGCAGCTCCGCGAGCTCCTGCTGCTCGCGCGTGCTTAGCCGCCGCGGCTTATCGCGCGCCTCGCCCGCCTCGGCCTGCCGTGCCTGCGCCTTCGCCCGCTGGCGCTGCGACCGCTCCGCGTCGCGCGCGGCCAGCTCCGCGCGCTCCTGACGCATGCGCTCGAGCAGCAAGGACAGGTCGCCCTCATGGACTCGGGCCGCGCCCGAGCCGTCCAAGTGCACCACGCGGGTGGCGATCCGATCCAAGAACCAGCGGTCGTGGCTGACGATGATCGCCGCGCCCGGGAAGGCCAACAGCGCGTCTTCTAGCGCGCGGAGCGAGGCGAGGTCCAAATCGTTGGTCGGCTCATCCAAGACCAGGACGTTGCCGCCGGCGCAGAGCAACTTGGCGATCAACACCCTGTTTCGCTCGCCGCCGCTCAGGGTCGAGATCCGCGCGTGCTTCATCTGCCCTGGGAACAAGAACTGCTCTAAGAACGACTCAATCCGTAGGGACCGGCCACCAACAAAGACGTAGTCATTGCCGTTGCTGACCTCCTCGAAAACCGTCTTACTCTCGTCCAGCTCGCTGCGCTTCTGGTCAATGTCGGCGAAGACGACCGTCGGTCCGACGCCGACCTGACCGGTGTCTGGCTCCAACTGCCCGAGGATCATGCGCAGCAGCGTCGTCTTACCGGCGCCGTTCTTACCGACGATGCCGAGCCGCTGCTTTGGCCCCAGCTCGAACGAGAACGGCTCTAAGACCGCGCGCTCGCCGAACGACTTACTGACCTCCTTGACGCGCAGCACGTAGTCGCCGAGCCGCGGCCCCTCGGGGATCTGAAACTCTAGCTCAGCGGACGCCGGCGGCGGCGCGGCATCGACCAGCGCTTGATGGCGCTGGATCCGGGCCTTGGCCTTGGTGGTGCGGGCAGGAGGCCCCCGCTTGACCCACTCGGTCTCGCGCCGCAGCGTGTTGAGGCGCGCGCTCTCTGACTTCGCCTCGGCCTCGAGGCGCTCAGCGCGCTGCACGAGATAGCTACGATAACCACCCTCGTATTCGAAGAGCTTGCCGTGGTCGAACTCGACGATGCGCGTGCAAAGGCGGTCCAAGAAGTATCGATCGTGCGTGACCAGGACCAACGGCATGTCAACGTCGAGCAGGTAGCTCTCAAGCCAATCTGTGACCTCAGCGTCCAGATGGTTCGTCGGCTCGTCGAGCAGCAAGATCTCTGGCTCCGAGAGTAACAACCGCGCCATCGCGACCCGCCGTCGCTCTCCGCCAGACAGATCGCCGCACTTGGCGGTTTGATCCGCGACGCCGAGCGCCTGCATCAGCGCCGCGGCCCTGTGATCGACGTCATGCCCGCCGAGCTCCTCGAGGCGCTCGTCGAGGCGCTGCTGCTGCGCTAGGAGCTGCTCTAGCCGACCGAGAGCCAACTCCTCGGCCATCTCTGCATGGACCTTCTCCAACTCGTCCAAGACGTCTTGCCGACCTGGGATACCCCCGACCACCGCGCGGTACACATCAAGCGCCGCAGGCAAGTCAGGCTCCTGCGGCAAGTAACCCAGCCTCAGCTGACGCCGCTCCGTCCGATCCCCAGCGTCAGGCTCAAGCGCGCCCGCGAGGATCTGGAGCAGCGTCGACTTGCCGCAGCCATTCGGCCCCAATAACCCGACGCGTTGTCCCTGTTCCACGACCAACGAGACGCCACCAAGCAGCCGACGGTCCCCGAGCGTGAGGTGTACGTCTTTGACGGTGAGCAGGGCCATCGGCGGATCCTTGCCGAAAGGCGCCGCTAGCGCAAGCCAGCAGCGTCTACGCCCGATCCAGCCGAACCACCGCGAGCAGCGCCGCCGCGCACCGGCTTCGACGTCATCGCGAGGTGCTTCAGCAACGCGCGCTGATCTTCGCTCATGTCAGCAGGCAGCGAAAAGCGAACGATCAGCACCAGGTCGCCGCGGCCGCCCTCCTTGCGATGCAGGCCCTGACCGCGTAGACGGAGCTTCTGCCCGGCCTGGGTGCCTGCCGGGATCTTCGCGGTCGCCGTCCCGCCGCGCACCGCGACGTCGACGGTCGTGTCCGCCAGGATGTCCCAAGGGGCGATCTCGACGTCTGCCTCCACGTCACCACGACCTCGCAGCCGATAGACGTCATCATCGACGACCTGAAGCTTCAGCAGCAGGTCGCCGGGCCCTGCTGCGCCATCCTGCCCGAGGCCGCGCAGACGCACGACCTGTCCGTCCCGGACATCATCAGGGATCGTCAACTCAATGTTCTTGTCCTCCGTGGTGGCGCCAAGGCCGCCGCAGGCTGGACACGCGCCAGCCCCAAGACGGCCAGATCCCCCGCATGCTTGACAGGTGACTCGCGTGCGAAACGCCAGGGCGCGCTTGCCCCCGATCAGCGCCTCGCCCAGCGATAGCTTGACCTCGGCCTCCGCGTCGGCGCCGCGCTGCGGCGCGCGCGGCCCACCCCGTCCCGCCGCGCCTCCCGTGAACATGTCCCCGAACATCTGCGCGAAGAAGTCCGAGAAGCCGCCGCCACCCATCCCTGCGCCAGCGCCGCCAAACATGCGCGCGAACTGCGCCGGATCAATGCCGCCCGCGCCCTGAAAATCCTGACCCTGACGCCAGTTCGCCCCCAGCGAGTCGTATCGCTCGCGCTTCTGCCGGTCGCTTAGGACCTCGTGCGCCTCGGCGATCGCCTTGAACTTCTGCTCGACCGCGTCGCGCTCAGCCGCCGGGTGGCGGTCTGGATGCCACTCCTTGGCTAACTTGCGATACGCCCGCTTAATCTCGTCGGCCGAAGCCGAGCGGGACAAGCCGAGGGTCTGGTAGTAGTCCTGGAAGCGCGACACGAGACCAAGCTAAGCCTAGGCAGGCGGCGCAGCAAATGCGGCGATCGGTCCGCAGGGCGGTCGAGGCGCGAGCCTTTACCTAGCCCGCGCGCCCGCGCCGCCGACGAGAGCCGGCGGCGCGGGCCGCGGCGCTAGTAGAGGCCGGTGGTGACCTGGACGCCGTTCGACGTGCGCGTCGTGCCGCTGAGCACCGACAGATCCAACGTCGCAGCCTGGAAATACAGATCAAAGCCCAACGCGCTAGAGTTCGTCAGGTTGACCCCCTGCCACGTCAGGGTGCCCGTACCGCCGACGACAACCTGCGGAGGCAAGATCAAGTCAGCGGCGGCATAGAGCGAGCAAGCAGGGTTCGCCGACGGCGCGGCGAGCGCCAGCGGCACCGTGATCTGCGACGCGCCGAGCACGCCGACGTGGAACACCGCCGTCGGCGGGATGTTCGTCGTCTGCAGCTGGAACGGCGCGCCCAAGACCGGGTTGCCGATCGCCGCCAGCTCGAGGCCAGCGAGGTCTTGGTCACCCATTAAGAACCCGAGCAGCGAAGCCTGCGAGAGGTCGCGCCCGCCCGGATCAACGCTGCTGCCAGCGCCGCTGTGCCCGACCAGCCAGTCTTCGGGGCCGGTGCTGCTCAACGCACCGAACGCGATCACGAAGTCGCGGGTCGCCGCGTTGCCGCGGAACTGAATGTCGATCGGGTCCGTCGTGTTCCATAGATACACGCCGTCATAGGTCACCATCCAATCCTGCCCCGACTCCTCGTAGTAGACCTTGCCGCTGGCCGTCGCGTTCGGCTGCAGGTCCGTCCAGGCGTAGTAGCCCTCGGCGGGGTTATCCAGCATGGTCGTGAGGTTTGGCACCCAGTTGGTGCTGTTGCCGCTGCCATACGCGACCCACCCGTTGGAGCCGACCTCCAACCCGAGCGTGCCTGCGGCGACGCTGTCGTCGTCGCCGAGCGCTAGCTGCGTCGACGCGCCCAGCGAGCCGATCGCCATGATCGTCGACGGCCGCGTATTGACGGTGTGACCGCCGACGGTCGCGGCGCCGAAGATCTCGAGGTTGGCGAGGTCCATGTTGGCCTGCGTCATCTGCTCGTAGAACGACGTGAACGACTGGACGCAGCCGTCGCCATACGGCGTCGCCACGGCGACGTCGCTGCAGCTCCCGCCGAGCGCGTAGTTGATGTTCGTGTTCACCACGCGCGGCTCGAAGAAGGACGACGAGAACGGCGTGTTCGACGCGCGGCCCGCGGTCAGCTGCAGCTGCCCGTTGGTGTAGACCTCCGGGTTGGTGGCGCCGGTCGTGTAGCGGTGCGCGAAGCCGGTCGCGACGATCGCCACGCCCAAGCAGCAGCCCTCACCGAGCTCGAGCGGCGTGTTGAACGAGAAGTTCGTCGGGTTGTTCGTGCCCTGGTTAACGCCCAGCGCCGAGGTGTGCAGGATCCAGAGCCCGTCGGGCTGGTAGGTGCAGCCGGCGGTGGTTGGCTGCACGAAGACGTCGATGATGACCGCGTTACCAGCTGTGTTGCTGTTGCAGTTCAAGTCGATGTCCGAGATCGTCACCCCGCC
>Ga0163179_10000022_pt1 | contig 143089 bp, 86 predicted proteins | sample AtlANTMetagenome_FD_109643 | JGI IMG/M metagenome (GOLD analysis project Ga0163179, IMG submission 109643) | Marine eukaryotic phytoplankton communities from the Atlantic Ocean - Atlantic ANT 2 Metagenome | ecosystem: Environmental > Aquatic > Marine > Oceanic | place: North Atlantic Ocean...
CCAATGGCAGCGACTTCACCGGGGAGGCCACTATCGAGCAGGGCACCCTCACCCTCTCCGGCGCACTGGCCACCAATGCCATCAACGTCGCCAACGGGGCCACCCTGACCACCACCGCGGCCAACCTCCTCAGTGACGGGGCCACCCTCACCAACGACGGCACCCTCAACCTCGGCGGCAACGACACCATCACCAATCTCTTTGGCTCTGAAACCGGGGCCATTAACCTGAGCGGCAACGACCTCCTTGTTCTGGGGGGCGTTGACTTCCAGGGGCGTATCAACGGAGAGGGAGGCACGGTTTCAACCGGCCCCGGGGATATCATCCTCGGCGGCGACAACACCTTCACCGGAGAACTTACCGTCCTTAACGGGAGCACCACCACTCTCACCGGGTCCGCTGATGGAAACGTCACCATTGCTGCCGGGGGCGAACTCACCCTCGGCTCCTTCGAACGCATCGCAGACAGCGCGACCCTCACGATTATTACCACCGATGGAGCAAGTCCCAGCGGCATCCTGAACCTCAACGGAACCGAACGGGTCACGACCCTGCAATCCGGCGGTGTCCTCCGGGGCCCGGGCCTCATAAACGCCGAGACCTACAACCTCACGGACGGAGCAATCACCGAGGAAGGCGCTGATCTCGGACATGGAGTCCTGAACAGTGATGGGGCGGTCCTTCTCGGAGGGGATTCCTTCGCCGGAACCGTCAATGTCCGAAGCGGCACCACGACACTCCATGGGTCACTGATTCACGAACCGGAACTCACTGTGAATGTCGAATCCGGAGCAACCCTCGCCCTCGGTTTTGATGAGCGCATCGGGGACAATGCCACCGCGAACATCAATGGAATCCTTACCCTGAGCGGCACGGAGACCATTACCACCTTCAACATCAACGGCATCGGCTCAACCCTCAACGGGACCGGCCTCCTGCTCGCTGAAACCTACAACCTTGCGAATGGCGCCACTATCGCGGCTGGGGCAAACCTCGGCAGTGGGGTCCTGAACAGCGACGGGAGTGCTGGCGTCACAATGAACGGAGATTCCGCCGCGGAGGACGTCAACGTAAGGAGCGGAACCTTCAACCTCAACGGCGAGCTCACGGACGTCACAGATCTTACCATATCCTCCGGAGCCACTGTAAATCTTGGTGGCGATGAGCGGGTCAACGACCCCGCCACAATCAATCTTCTACGCAACGGAACCCTTAACCTGAACGGCACGGAAACCGTCAGATCCTTCAACTCCAATGGAACCCTCGGCCTGTCTCCGGCAGCAACCTCCGGCACACTCGTCATTACCGAAAGCCCCATCAACCTGATGGATGGCCATGTCTCCCTCCGGGGGACCAATCTCGAGAACGTGACCGGAGGAGCCCCTCAGCTGACCAGTAACGGAAACGTCCTGATCAGCGGCACGGCCGGGGACACGAATCCGGGACCTCAAAACGGAACTATCAACGTTGGGACCCTAGACATTCAAAGTGGCACCCTTTTCCTGGATGGCCTCCTGACCAATCCAGACGGCAAGATCGACATCCGCGCCGGCGCGACTCTTGTAAGCGGCAGCTCCCATCGCATCAACGGAGACTCCTCCACCCTCAATATGGAGAACGGGGGCACCTGGACCCTCGGCGGGGATGAAACGATCGGGGTTTTCAATTCCAGTGGCTCCCTGAACGGCAGCGGCACCCTGACTGCCGGTGAATACAACCTCAGCAACGGAGCAACCACCGCGGTTGGTGCAAATCTCGGCAGCGGGATCCTCAGCAGTGGTCCCGGCTCTGTAACGCTGGGAGGAGACGCCGCCGTGGAGACCGCAACCGTGAACAGCGGAACCCTGCAACTGAATGGCCGCCTGACCAACGTCGAAGATCTCAACATAGCAGACGGAGGCTCTCTTGTCAGTGGCTCGCCAAACCGCATCAACGATACCGCCAACGTTAATATAACAACCGGCGGAAGCTGGACTCTCAATGGAGACGAAACCGTTGGATTACTCAATTCCGGAGGTCTTCTGAATGGAGCCGGCACAGTAACGGCTGAAACCTATGACCTCACGGATGGCGCTGTGACCGAATCCCTCGCCAATCTTGGAAGCGGGACCCTCAATTCCAACGGCACGGTAATCCTCAACGGGAACGCCGCAGCAGAGACCGCCAACATCAACAGCGGGACCCTCACGCTCAACGGCCAACTTACGGCCGTTACAACCCTGAATATCGACAATGGCGGGACCCTCGTCAACGGTGGGGCGGAACGTATTCATGATGCTGCCACCGCCAACATCGTGACCGGGGGCACCCTGACCCTGAACGGGGACGAGACCATCGAGACCCTGAACTCTGGAGGCCTCCTGAACGGGACCGGCACGCTGACCGCGGAGACCTACAATCTCACGGATGGTGCAGTTACTGAAACCTCGGCACATCTCGGGACAGGAATCCTGAACTCGGATGGCTCTGTCGTCCTTAACGGCGATGCCGCAGTGGAAACCGCCAACATACATACCGGCATCCTCAGATTGAACGGGAGCCTTACCAGGGTTTCCGATCTGAACATCGCCTCAGGAGCCACCCTTGCCAACGGCTCCGACGAGCGCATTCATGATGCAGCCGTCATCAACAATTCAGGAACACTCACCCTCGCAGGAGTGGAGACGGTTGCCATCTTGAATGCTGATGGAGGACTCGTCGATGGGAACGGACTGCTGGTTGCCGAAACCTACAACCTGAGCAACGGAGCGACTACTGCCGCAGGAGCCGACCTTGGAACCGGCACCCTCAATTCAGGCCCCGGCATGGTGACCCTGAACGGAAACACCGCTGCTGACAGAATCAACCTGACGAGCGGCACCCTGGTCACCAACGGCGCCGTCCAGAATCCCGGGAGCCTTATTACGGTGGCCGAAAATGCCAGCTGGAATGTCAATGGCGACTTCACTTACGACACGCTCACGGGAGAAGGCACCATCCTTCCCGGCGGCAGGAACGGAACCACGTTCCGCAATGAGAACACCATCAGGCCGGGCAATGAAATCGGGGTTCTTACCATCGCCGGAAATCATGTGGAGAGCGGCATCTACCGTGCCCAACTGGACCAGGCTCCGGCCAGTGACACCCTTCGGGTCACAGGCAGTGTCACCCTCAACCCGGAAAGCAGACTTGCTCTCGAGGAGTTCGGCGGACTACTCAACGGATCCGGGGCGGTCTTGTGCGGCGAACGCTGGAACATCATCGATACCCCGGGCGTCATTAACGGGGGCTGGGGAGAGATCTCCGACATCAACAATCCGGGCTCTCTTGGTCGCACTTTCCAGTCCCAGCTCCTTTTTGACCGCGGAACGGGGGATCACGTCTCCCTCGGCCTGCTGGAGGGACAGACGGTTGCCGACTATGTCAATATCACCCCCGCTCAGGCCGACATCCTTACCGCTGTCCTGAACGGCGCAACGGGCAATGATTTGATCATTGGCAACTTCAACAGCCAGGATGGCGGAACGGGCACTCTCCTGAACGCCCTCTACGACACGGGAGAACCGGGCAACAAGGCCGCCCTCTACAATGCTCTGGATACGCTGTCTCCCGAGGCCTTTGCCGGGGCCGTCGACTATGCCATCACGGCAACCCGGACCTACGCAGAGAACGCCCTGCGCTACCGCCCCCGGATGGAGGGCGGCGGTGTCATCCTGACGGGTGGAAAGAACGGCGGCATGCCAATCATCAGGGAACATCCGGGCCTCGAAACGTTCGCAGGATACAGTCACCTCGAGGTGGGCTCCTCTTCTTCACGGTCAGGAAACGACTATCGCCTCCAGAGCTCCGGAGCCTATATCGGAGGGCGCTGGCACCCGAACAACGACTTCGCCTTCACCCCGTTCATCGCGGCAGATGCGGGCAAGGTTGGCTCCTCAACTCTGGCACTTGACGTTCAGGGCGTTCTACTCGGCGCTGCAATTGATTACTCCCCATTCGGGGTGGATTCGCCCCTGCGCATCCATGGCACGGCGACTCACGCCAGCTACCGGTTTGACGGCCAGCGTCGAAGCGTGGCGGGGCGCTACAAGGTCCCCGAATTCGATGCCAACGCGTTCGAACTGGGGCTGCGGGCCGAGTACGAACTCATGTATGAGGAGGGCCTCAGGATCACACCGATCCTCGGCCTGCGACACATCTCCGCCAAGACGGATGAATTCAGGGAATCCGGCGGCCCCGGCGCACTGAGAATTGGCGAACAGGACCAGAGCGCAACCCTCCTGGACGTCGGGATTGCGGCGAGCTACCAGGACTTTGGATCGCCACTCGGGTTCCACGCCGAGCTCCGCTGGCAGCACAATTTCGCGGAGGCTCATCGTGACGTGGAAGCCGAGTTCGCGGCCTCTGCCTCTCCCTTCGAGATCACTGCTCCGGGAATCGGCTCAGACGCATTCGTCTTCAATATCGGCTCCTACTACGACTTCAACGAGCGCTATCGACTTGGTCTTTCCTACCGGGGGGAGGCGCGGAGCAATGCAGACCTTTTGCACAGCTTCAACCTCCGTTTCATCGCCGGCTTCTAGAATCCCTTCCCGGCTTGCAGAAACAGGAAGCCTCCTTCTCCACGACGTATGAATCAGAAGAAAAAAAACACCCAGACCACGGTTCTGATTGCGATGATCGCCATCATCGCGGTCCTTGGAGCCGTCCGAGTTGGCTATCTCCTCGGGACGAAGGGAGACGAGCCCGTCCCCTCCACCGCGACTGGATCCCCTGAGCCTCCTGCGGCAACGGCCACTCCCGCCCCCCCCGCGGCACCTCAGAGCAAGGGCCTGAGCCCATCCGAACTGGCCGAGGCCAAGAATGTTCCGGCCCAGCTTCAGGATCCTGCCGGGAATTATCAACTCGTAGCAGTCATCGAGGGAGAGGAGCCCAACCGGGCCCTGACATCCAGCCTTCAGGTTGTGGGGGCCCAGCGACAGCGCCTTCTCGGCCTCTCCGCCCAGTATGACCGCCTGCCGGCCTCCTCCCTGCAGCAACGGGAGCTGATCGCCGGAGAAATCCTCAAGGCCCGCCAGACCCTGGCAAGTAACCTCCAGTACATGGCTGCAAACTACGGCTATTCCCTGCAATACAATTATCGCCTCGTTCCCCATTCCGCCTCTCTCCTGCTCCTCTCCACTGGCGCAGACGGAGCCCCCGCCACCCAGCTGGTTCACGAGTTTGATGACGCTGCATCGTACGAACGCTTCCAGAAAATGCGGGACGACTATCTGCTGCTGAGTGTCAACAGGACCACGCAGGACAAGGCCACTTCCCCGGATGGGGCCCCACCCGCCCAACCCGGTGAAGAGCCAACCCCACCTGACACCGACGCCGCTCCCCCCGGGCCATCCGCGCAATCGTCTGACGCTGAGGCTGTGCATCCCGAGCTCAAGGCCATGCAGGAAATCCTGATCAGGGAATTTCAATACGATCCGAAAAAGAACCATCAGATCAAACTCAGGAAAACAGCTCTCTATGGCCGCGCAGGGAACCGGTAAGCCCGAGAATCCATGCCTCTTATTTCATTTCACCTCGGAATCTTCATGAAACGACAACTCCTTATGCGACTGGTTGTGATCTGGCTCGGAGCGCTTCTGGCTACCGGGACTGAAGCCGGGGCCACCGGATTGACCCTCACACCCGTATCCCCCGTCTCCATGGAAGGGGGCAGCCCACCTGTCTTCACACTCCCTTCGGTCAGGGCAAATGCCAATGGCTCGGGTGTCCTGAGAATCTTGAACCAGAATGCATCCGCTGCGCAGCTTACCCTTAGTCTCACTACCAGCAACGGAGCGGCCTCTCCGGTATTCACCATCTCCGAATTCTCCCGCCAGGTGACTGTCGGAGGAGCTTTTCAGGGAGAAGACGGCGCAAAGGATATCGTCATCAACTTCTCTCCCCCCGCGACCGGACTGCATGAGGCTTTTCTTACCGTGAGTCGGGACAACGACCCGGCCAACGAGCTGCGCTACAGGGTCCAAGCTACCGGCATTGCTCCCCGGATCTCCGTGTTCACTCCCTCAGGAACAGCACTCGTCGAAGGCACGTCTTCCAATGTCACACTCCCTGGAACAGCAGTTGGGTCCTCTGCTACAAGCCGGTTTCTGGTTGAGAACACCGGGGACCACCCTCTGACCATTACCGGAATCACGACCACCGCGGGCAGCGACTTCACGGTTACTGAAATCCCAGCCACCATCGCAGCCAGGGCCACGGGCATCAACGGGTCGGCGCTCTTCAGCGTCAACTTCACCCCTTCCGCAACCGGACTGCGAACCACGACACTGGAGATTCTCCACGATGACAGCAGCAAGCCCCCTTTCCTCGTGCCGCTCTCAGCTACTGCCAGCGGTCCCCGCATCGTCGTCAGGGACCCGGGCAGCAATATTCTTGCCCCGAATGCCGGAACTCCTCCCGGGGTAAACCTCGGCAACGTCATTTCATCCCAGGCATTCACCTTCACCATCGAAAACGGAGGGGACCGAACCCTCACCCTCAGCTCAATTACCACCACCGGCCAGCACAGCTCTGAATTCGTGGTCGGAGGCATCACGGCTCCCGCAACGATCGCGGCAGCGTCCGGCGAAACCACGCATTCCCGCACCTTCACCATCACGTTCACTCCCGGCGGAAGCGGACAAAGAACGGCGACCCTTGAGATTGCGCATAATGATTCGGATGCCTCGCCCTTCCTCGTCAGCCTGCTCGGAGCGGCCCGTAGTCCGCAGATCGTGGTAAAATCGCCGTCAGGAACCACCCTTCCCGCCACCCCCGCAAATCCTCCCGTCGTCAATCTCGGAAACACCAACCTCGATACGCCTTCTCTTCATGTCTTCACGATCGAGAACACAGGAGACGAGGCCCTTGCCATCAGCCGCATCAGCGCCAGCAACACCTCGGAATTTGCCGTCTCAAACATACCGGGCACCGTGACTGCCGCCTCGGGCTCTGAACCGGGGTCCGCAACATTCACCCTGACGTTCTCTCCTGCGGCGATTGGCACCCGAACGACCATTGTCGAAATCGTCCACGACGATTCCGACGACTCTCCCTTTCGATTCGAGGTCTCCGCCGTTGGCACTCGTGCCGACTTCACCGCAACTGGCGTGGAGGTCACTGGCATACTCACCAACACGCCGGTCGGTGAGATCCGGGCGGAAATTTCCACGGACCCGGACTTTCTGGCCACCATCGAAACCCATGCGGGGGCCGCAACTGCCGGTTCTGCCAACGGAACCCGCGGCTCGGCCCGGTTTTCCAATCCGTCCGGCATCGTGTCGGATTCCAGCGGGAACCTGTTCGTGACAGACACTGCCAACAACCAGATCCGCATGATCGGCATCGATGATCAGGTCACCACGATCGCAGGAACGACGGGACTCACCGGATACGGCTTTCGCGACGGGGACGGCTCTCTCGCGCGCTTCCAACTCCCCACTGGGATAGCCCGCGACAGCGAGGGCAACCTCTACGTTGCTGACACCTTCAACCATGCAATCCGCAAGCTGACCGGAGCTCCCGGAGGAAGCTGGACCGTGACCACCCTTGCGGGAGATGGAAGCGCAGGTTACGTGGACGGAGAGGGGCGATCCTCCCGCTTCAACCTTCCTCAGGGACTCACCGTTGACCCCTCGGGAAATGTCTTCGTGGCAGATACAGGCAATCACCGCATCCGGAAGATCACCCCCGATGGGAGGGTTTCCACCCTTGCTGGCACAGGGACTGCCGGAGCCACGGATGGCAATGCCGCGGTGGCCACCTTCGACTCACCGCTCAGCATCGTCCTTGATACACAGGGCAACCTCTATGTGGCCGATGGCAAGAAGCACAAGATTCGCAGGATCGACTCATCGACGAACGTCTCCACGGTCGCTGGAGATGGTGTGCAAGGCCCCCCGACATCCAACCGCCTGGACTGCCCGACCGGGCTGCTGATGGTCAACGACGACACCATCTATTTTACGGACAAGCGCAATCATGCCGTCCGTAAGCTGACCCGGACGGGCGGCACATGGACGCTCTCCACCGTCACTGGCACCGGTCAACCCGGATTCACGAACGGACTGGAGCCCCAGGCAACCTTCGACCACCCGACTGCTCTCGCTCTGGACACCACCGGGAACCTGATTGTTGCCGACAGCCGCAACAATTCTCTCCGCCGAATCATCCTGCGGAATGTATCCGTTCCCGCCACCCATGTGGGAACAACCGTCAGCGCATCCCTCGACGCCGGCCTTCTCGGAATCAATTCCTACCTCGATTATTTCGTCCGCTGGGTCGATGCGAACTTCGATCCGATTGCAACAACCCACCCTGTAATCTCATTCCGTCTGGTCGATTTCCCGGAAGAGAGAAATCTCGAGGCAACTGCAATTACGGACTCGGAAGCAACGATCCGAAGTGAGATCAACCCCCGCGGCAGCGAGACCAGCACCCGCTTCGAGGTTTCCACGGATCCCGGACTGCTTCCGCCCCTCCAGGTCGATACCCTGCCCGGTGTCCGCGGCACCCCGAGGGGCATTGCCATCGACAACGAGGGCAACCGATACATTGCAGACCAGAGCCAGCACCGCATCTGGCTGATCGACGCAAACAACAGCGCCCCTTCGATCCTTGCCGGATCAGGAGCGGCCGGTTTCGCCGACAGCGATGGCAACCAAGCTGCGCAGTTTGACCATCCGGCGGGGATTGCGGCCGATACGAATGGAAACCTCTTCGTCGCTGACACCAGGAACCACCGCGTGCGAAAGATCGAAATCGCAACGGGAGCTGTGACCACCATCGCCGGCTCCGGCGTGGCCGGCTACCTGGACCACGAGGATGCACTGCAGGGAAAACTGCTTTATCCCACCGGACTCACCGTAAACGGGGACGGAACGAAAATCTACGTAGCTGACCGTGGAAACCATCGAATCCGGGTCATCGAGCTGGGCGCCTCCCCGAGCCTTCATACGCTCGCCGGCTCGGGCAGTCCCGGCTCAACCGATGGCCGGTCAGACCTCGCCGCATTCAATTCCCCCACAGGCCTCGCAGCAGGGCCGGACGGAGCCGTCTACGTGGCAGATCGTGGCAACCACCAGGTCCGCAGAATCACCCCCGGAGGCGACGTGACCACCATAGCGGGCGCCGGTGTCTCCGGATTTCTCGACAGCACCGAGGGACAGAACGCAAAGTTTGATCACCCTTCGGATCTCACCATAGACCAGGTGGGTGTTCTCCTCATCGCGGACGAGGGCAACAACAGGCTGCGGAAAATCGCCCCCTCCGGAGCTGTCACAACAGTCGCCGGAAGCGGCCGATCCGGCCACCTCGACTCCACGGGCAGCCTCAGCCCTCCTAGCCTGACAACCTTCCACAACCCCTCTGCGATCACGCAGCACGCCGGAACAATCTATCTGGCAGAATCCGGCAACAATACGGTGAGACTTGTCTTCCGCGGACCAGCCCAGTTCTTCCCGGCCACGGGCTCCCCCTTGGCGAGCACCACAACCAGCTTCCAACCAACCACCGCCTCTCTTTCTGCCCTTTCCCCGGGCACACCCTATTTCTACCGGACTATTTCCGAGAACGAAAGAGGCCGCACGATCAGTACGATCGCCAGCTTTACGACCCTGACCTCGCCTCAGCTTATCCTTGTAGACGACTCGACGGAACTCCGCCTCGAACACGCACAGCCGGATGCAGTCGACTTCGACAGCACTCCCGTCGGCATACCTACTTCGCGCACGTTCACCGTTTCAAATAACGGCCAGTCCGAACTGGTCATCTCGTCGATATCCGCACCCTCCGGCTACACCCTGCAGACTCCGGACACCCTGCCGAGCGGCGCGGGAACCCTCCAGGGCGGAGAATCTGCAACCATCACCCTTACTCTCAATGCCGGAGCAAGCGGCAGCTTTCCCGGCACCCTCCGCATCAACAGCAACGACACCACCCCATCCTTTGTCATTCCGGTTACCGGGATAGCGCTCGACCCACCTTCGGTTACCAACCTCCTCCCCACAAACCGCACCCTGACCAGCGCCACCCTGCGCGCCCTGGTCAACCCCGAGGGAACCGGCGCCACCGCCTGGATTGAATATTCCCGGGATCCCGAGCTCTCCGGCGTCGGGATCACCATCTTTGCAGGATCCACTCCGGGATTCAACGGGGGACCCCGGCAGAACGCGAAATTCGATTCACCGACGGGCCTCGCGCGGTCCGCGGCAGGGATCATTTACATCGCAGATACGGGCAACCATTCCATCCGTGCCATCGACTCTGACGGCACCACCCGGACCATTGCAGGAACCGGCACCCCGGGCTTCAGGGAGGGAAGCGCCCTGCTCGCCCAGTTCTCCTCCCCCACCGCTGTGACCGTCGCCTCGGACGGAACTATCTACGTCGCGGACTCCGGTAACCATCGCATTCGCTCGATTTCTCCAACCGGGGAAGTCAGCACCATCGCGGGCACGGGCGAAGCAATGTTCACCGATGGTGTCGCCGGCGCAGCCCGTTTCAATACCCCTGCGGGCCTCACCCTCGAGACGGACGACGTCCTCCACGTCGCTGACACACGGAACAACCGCATCCGGACCCTCACCCGGGATTCCCAGGGCGCTTGGATGGTGGAAACGCTCGTGCACCCCGGGTCACTTGAGGCACCGCAGCACATCCTGGTCGATAGCGGCGGCACCCTTTACGTGACCGAGACTGGAAGACACGCGATTCAGCAGATCGACCGCGTCGGCACGGTCAGCATCCTCGCTGGACGGCCCGACACCCCGGGCTACATCGACGCATCAGGCGCCAACGCTCGCTTCAACCTGCCCCGTGGCCTTGGCCTGGCCCTGAACGGACACATCCTCGTCGCCGACTCCTCCAACCATGCCATCCGGGAAATCGCCTCCAATGGGAGCGTCATCACCCTCGCAGGCACCGGACAACCCCGAAGCACGAATGCGCCGGCAGGATCTCCCGAACTCGAATCACCAGTGGCGATCATCTCCAATGGGGAGGGCAACCTCCTCGCTTCCGAACCCACTTCAGGAACTCTCCGGCAAATTCTCTCCACGACCGTTGTCACCATGATCCCCGGAAGCCTCCAGGGCTCGTCTCCAATCGAGGTCACCCTTGATCTGGAAGACCTCGTTCCAGACACAACCTACTATTTCCGCGCACGCGCGAGGAACTCCGCGGGAACAACGACTGACCAGAACATTCAATCCTTTGTCAGCCGCCCCCTGACTCCCTTTGAGACCTGGCAGGTGAATGAATTTCAGAATGACGCAATCAATCCCGTTATCGCAGGGGCGCAGGCGGATCCCAACAACGACGGCATCGTAAACCTGACCAAGTATGCCCACGGCATCGCCCCAAGAAGCCCCAGTTGCGAGGGCCTTCCCGTGGTCACTGTCAATCCCGCCAACGCCGTGATCACCTACACCCGGGATCAAGCGGCAACCGACATCGCCTACTCCATTCAGGAGAGAAACGGAGACGACTGGGTGGCGGTCGCCTCGGTCGTCGAGCAGTACGTCCCCCTGCCCGGCGACACCGCCCGACCATGGATTAACCCGGTCCGGGTGATCGCCTCGATACCACGACCCACCGACACCTCGGGTACCGACCAGGACCCCCATCCTGCAACCGTCTTCCGCTTGCTCGTCTCCTTCAAGACCCCCTGATTCCCACCTCGCTTTCCCCGAATCCATGAAGCCAACTGACATTTCTGCCCTGCTCGCTGCGGTCACCATCAGCGTGCTCCTCCTCTTCCCCGGTTCCCGGGCAAGCGCAGCCGTGGCCACCCAGAACATCTCTTTCAACGCTGGCTGGAATGCCATCTGGCTCGAGGTCGAACCCGTCTATCCCGAGACGCACGGTAGTAAGCCCGGAGAAATCAAGATGCCCGGCGATGTGTTCACCGATCCCAAGGTCACGAAGGTGATCACCCCGAACCCCTCCGCCGGAACCAACGAGTTCTTCGCCCAGACCCCGGGCGCACTTCCCCAGTCATTCGCACGGGACCTCTGGCAGCAGTGGACGCGCTCAAACCCTGTCAACAACGACAACCTGCGCATGGTGACGGGCAACCAGCCATACCTCATTCACGCATCCGCTCCCGGGGCAATGTCCGTCACCGGCCGGGTCCGGTTTCATCGCCCCGCCTGGATTGCGGATCGCTACAATCTGGTCGGATTCGGGCTGGCCGGCACACCGGCTTCCCCGGCCCTGCCGACCTTCGCGGAGTTTTTCGAGCCCGTCAGCTCGACTCACCAGACCAGCCGGATCTACCGCCTCAATCCCGATGGAAACTGGGTTCTCATTAATGGGAATTCCTCGATGACCTCAAACGAGGCCTACTGGATCTACTCCAACGGCCCCTCCCGCTACATGGGCCCGGTCTCGATCGAATTTCGGGGCAGCACGCTTGGAAGACTGAACTTCGGGGGAGCATCCGATGCCGAGCAGGTGGGAACCGGGGTGGATGCCCTCGACCTCGACCTTGAGGAAATCGTCTTCACGAACCTCAGCCCCACCCAGCCCGCAGCCCCCACCCTCGACCTCATCGAGTCTGATCCCTCCCCGGGCACCCTCTCCCTGCACGTTGTAAAGCCGAACAGCACCAATCTGAAATACTCTCTAGGCAACCGGATCGATGCCGCCCCAGGCCCCACGGCCTCTCCCAGCAACCTCGACGAAATCATCGCGGGGAAATCAACGCGAGTCCTGACCCTCGGGGCCCGACGGGACTGGACGACCGGCAATATCGGCCGCACCAATGTCTACCGCCTGCAATCGGGCGGCAAGAGCCTCTTCTGGTTACCCGTCACCGCAGCGCAGAGCGATATTCTGCCTCCCAACACGCCCCTCTCCGCTTCCGAAAAAGACCGCGTCCGTGGATTGTGGGTCGGGGAGGTGAGCGTCACCGGCGTCAGTTCCCTCGTCGAGGACGGGGCCCCCGTTCGTCAGGCTGCCGCCCCTGCTCCGATTCGAATTCTCCTTCACTCCGACGAGTCCGGGATCGTCCGGCTTCTCTCCCGGGTCACCATCATGAAAACCCGGTCCGCGGACCCATCCGTTCCTTCCAGCCCCGTGCTTGTCGTCGACGACAAGCTTCTGCCCTATTTTGAGGGAATCCAGCAGCGCGACGATAAGCAGGTCGGGATCCGCCTTGAAGCGGTCGCCTTCGAGATGCCCCGGGACACCAGCGCGGCAGCGCAGCAGGATGCGAACCAGCAGGACGGGATCAACGACGACCTGATTGACTTCATCGTCGCCGAATCGAAAAGCCCTGTCACCAAGTGGCTCGACGGGAAGGACCAGTACACGGACCGCAGCCAGGTAACCCGGGCCGCCATTGAATCCTATCTCCTCTTCCGCAACCTGCGCCCCCCTACCCTCAAGGAAACCTACCACTCATCCCTCCGCGTGAATGGCGGACTCGGAGCGAGCAAGTCGGTGACCACTGTTCCCGGAAGCCTCTCCCTCGACTCCTTCCACCGGTCCAACCCGTTCCGCCACGCCTTCCACCAGAAACATGCGAGGGGCCCTCTGATCAGCAGGGAACTCAGCATTGTATTCGACGCCCAGCAGGGAGTTCCCGACCGCCTCGTAGGGACCTACCGGGAAGACATCACAGGCCTGACAAAAAGCAGGGTCACCATGACCGGCCGCATCAAGATCCAGCGAGCCTCGCCAGTCGGCACCCTCGAGGGGGCCCAGTAGACCATGAGCCCTTACCCGAATTCTCATCAGCACCTTTTACCGACAGCATTCATGAAGAAGTTTCCCAGATCTTCCTTCCTCCCTGCAGCTCTTAGATGGTTCCCGTTTCTCCTGTTCACATCGGGTCTCCAGAACGCCGATGCCCAGAACGCCATTGTGGGACCGGGGCAGGATGTAGGCGCAAACTTTTCTACCCCGGCGTCCTACCAGTTTCCCAATACCTCAACCAGTATACCCACCACCAAGACCTTCCGGATCAGGAACTACAGTAACGAATTCACCCGTGTCATCTGGGAAATCAGAAGTCCTGACGATCAGCTGACCAGCGCACCGTTCGCAATCGTAATCGACAGCAATAACAGCCTCAGTTCCGCCGCCACAACCGGGATTTTTGGCGCCACGGACACCTCTCAGGGGTTAAGTGGCACAGATCAGGCGGGAAGGAATTTCAACTACACGAATGTTCAGGTTCGCTTCACCCCCTCTAACGAGACAAACCACGATGGATACTACCTGATCATTCCCAGCACGGGGGAACGCTTCAACCTCTCAGGCCGGGGCGACAATTCGGCCAAGATCTCCGTTGAGGATCCCACTGGATCCACCCTCGACTACGGAGCAGACGCAGCCTCCTTTCCCTTAAGCCAGCTCCCGGCCTCCGGGATATCCAACTCTACTAGTCAGCAGGTCTTCACTATCCGGAACTCCTCCACCGAGGCGTTCTCCGTAGCCTCCATCACCACCACGGGAGGAAACAGTGCGGAATTCGCGGTGACTGACATTCCAACTTCGGTTCCCGCCCTCGGTTCAGCTACGTTTTCAATCACTTTCACTCCTGTCTTGGGCGGAAACCGTAGCACCACACTGGTGATCACCCATGGCGACTCTCCCCGGTCACCTTTCAGCATAAACCTGCAGGCAACCGGGCTGGCCGGGGAAATCGAAGTCAAGGATCCCGACGGGGCGACCATGACCCACAGTGCGACCGCCGCGAGCTTCCCGAGCCACTCCTTCCCGCAGACTCCGGCCAATGCCACGAGTTCTCGCCAGTTCACCATTGAAAACTCCGGAAACAATCCCCTCAACATCACCAGCATCACCAGCAGTAGCGGGGACTTCATCGTCAGCGCCGTTCCGCAGACCGTCGCGCCCCCGGAAGGAGGCAGGAATGGTTCCGAGACGTTTCTGGTCACCTTCAGTCCCTCAAGCGGGGGCACTAAGAGCGGCATCATCACCATCAACAGCAGCGATCCGGAGGAGGGCACCTTCAGAATCAGCGTGACCGGCACCGCGGTGGTGCCTGACATCGTCGTCAAGAACCCCGCGGGAACAACCCTCGGCGCAGACGGGAGCCCCACGGTCACGCTTCCAAGCACCTCCGTCAATACGGCCGGAAGTCCGCAGACCTTCCGCATCGAGAACAGCAGCTCCGGCGCTCCGCTCTCAATCACCGGCATCACCTCGAGCAGCACGGAATTCGAAGTCGCCAACATCCCTGGCAGTGTCAACCCAAGCGCCTTCCAGGAATTCAGCGTGACCTTCCGCCCGAGCGGGGGAGGGCCAAGAACTGGCACCCTGACCATCACGAGCAATGATCCGGACGAGGGGACATTCGCCGTCAACCTCTCGGCGACCGGACTTCAACCCGACTTTGCCCTGAAGGGTCCCAGCGGCGCAGCGCTTCCGGCCGGCGCGACCATCAGCCTTCCTGCAACCGCCGTCAATGGCACCACCACCCGCACCTTCACAATTGCAAACTCCGGCGGCACACCCCTCACCATAAGCAACATCCAGTCCAGCAACACCGCGGAATTCACCGTCGGGGGAACAGCCCTGCCTGTCACCATCGGAACCGCCAACGAGCAGACCTTCACCGTGGCCTTCGAGCCTGACTCCCAGGGGACTCGTCAGGCCGATCTTCTGGTCACTCACGACGATCCCAGCAAACCCAGCCCCTTCCAGATCTCCCTCACGGGCCTCGGCACATCCTCGAGCATCGCGGTCAAGGATCCCGACGGGCAATACATCCCCTACCGGCCCGCGGACGCACCCAATATCGACCTCCCCGCAACCTCAGTCGGCACTCCCTCAACCTCGACCTTCACCATCGAGAACGGGGGCAACACTGCGCTCACGATTCAGAGTATTACTTCGTCCAACAACACCGAATTCAGCATCCAGAACGCCCCATCCAGCATCCCTGCCGCCAGCGGAGGAAACCCGGGGAGCGCCACCTTTGATGTTGTCTTCACGCCCGCCGGCTCCGGCTCCGCCAACAGCCTCCTGCAGATCCGCAGCAATGACGGATCGAAATCTCCGTTCCCGGTCCAACTGAGATCTGCCGCCCAGGAACCCCAGGTTCAGGTCGAGGTCGACACTATCCTGCAGGATGGAGTGGGAACCGTCGACTTTACCCCGGGTGGGACCACCGTCTTCGTCGGAACAGCCAGCACCAAGACCCTGACGGTGACCAACACCGGTCTAGCGGACCTCACCGTCGACGAATGGAACATCACCGGCACGTTCAAGGACGTCTTTTCAATCAGTCCGGAGCCCGGATCCTTCGTCCTCTCACCGGGGGCCAGCAGGGAATTCACCATTCGGTTCTCGCCGAATTCAGCCGATGCGGCCTCCGCCCGCCTGCAGTTCACGACCAACGATCCCGATATCACCGGCCCCTTCGACATCAACCTCGCTGGATCGGCCACAACAGTCCCACCCGACGCTGATGCCTTTGGATACCAGCTCTTCAAGGGTACTTCGCAGGGATTCCAGGACATTCGAAACACGGGCCAACGGGCTTCCGGACTTTCCGGCGATGACGTGGCGACCGAGCTCCCGCTCGGCTTCAACTTCCAGTTCTACGACCAGACCTACAGCACGGTCTTCGCCAACTCAAATGGGCTTCTCCGCTTCGGAGGCTCCTCCACAAGCTACATTCCGCACGACATCGGCAGTGGTTCTGCGCCCAGGAATATTATCGCTCCATTCTGGACCGACCTCCGCGCGGACTACGGCGGAAACGTGTATTACCAGACGGAGGGGGAACCCGGAAACAGGGTCTTCCTCATCCAGTACCAGAACATGCCTCTCTACCAGAACCGGAGCCGGGCCTATACCTTCCAGGTCAAGCTCACCGAGGGTTCCAACACGATCGAGTTCATCTACAACAGCATTCCTCATCCCGAGAACCGCGTTTCGTCCCGACTGCTGATTGGAATCGAAAACGCGGACGGCACAGGCATCCGGGAGCGCTTCGGATTCCTGCGGGAAGCGGCCCCGATCAACACGCCCTATTCCGTCAAGTTCACCCGCCCCGCCCTGATCGACATCACCAGCACCTACGAGCAACCCGCCGTCGCAATTCAATCCCTCGCCTGGGACACGAACACCCTGACGGTGGAAACGTCCACCCCGAATGGGGCCAAGGCCGGCGACCAGATCGTCATCTCAGAGGCAGGTTCCCCAGCTTACAACGGCTCCTACACCGTCGCGAACCGCGTCAATTCCCGGCGCTTCACGATCTCCGCTTCCCGGCAGGCCGGCGTTCCCGCAACAGCCAGTGGAGGAACCCTGCGGAATCCCGAAGTCAGGATTGGATCCGCCGAACTGGGCTTCCTTCCCGACCCTTCCGTCCCGCAGGCACAGCGAACCGTGGAGGTGGGGAGCCTCCAGAACTTCGAGGCCCCTGAGTATATTTATCTCAACAAGGACTTCAGCCCCCTCAAGGTCATGGGCGACTCGGGCGTCGGTTACGACGACCCCTCCCTCGCAGTCTACCGGCTCAAGAATGAAGGCTACGCCATCGACACCGTGGTAACGCAGGGAACCAACACCTTTTTCCAGCACACGGTCAACAGGGATATCTCCATCGTCTGGAAGTGGAAGCTCGAGTATGCGGTGTTCATTGATGCGAGGGCTTCCACGGGAGAAAACCTGAACGGGGGAACTGGCAACCCCGATCCCGCTATCGGCAGAACGTGGTGGGATGCCGACGAACCAGTGAGCCCATCCATCGACCGGGTGATCGGCACGGACTTTCTCTCCTCCGACATCGAGGGGGTGCGATTCCAGACAAAGTCATACCAACTCGCCACCGCTCCCTCCTCGGAATCACAGGTAAGACTCATTCCGGCCACCTACCTCCAGGCCCGGCAGGGAACCCGCATGCAGACCAGCCAGCTCACCATCAACAACTGGACCGTCATCAGGTGGAACCTGCAGATGCAGGTCCGCTACTCGTTCTCCGCGCTGGCCGGGGACGGGAACGATGCCTCCAACCTCCTCCAGCAATCCTTTGTCAAGGTCCTCGGCCAGGACCAAAACGGGCAAGAGATTGAACCCATCTGGTCTACCAACAAGACCGCCAATCTCGCCTGGGTGGATGTCGGCCGCCGCGTCAAAGTCGGCAGCTTCCACCGAACCGCCGACCGCTGCCTCACCCTTGAGGACTTTATCAACGCCCCCAGTGGAGACCTGCAGGAACTTGGGACCGACATCTCCATTTTCGAGGATGAGTCCCTTGATGATACCGCATCCCCCTCCCGCAGCCGGATAGCACGCGTCAGGGAAGTCACGGCCACCCAACCGACCACCATCAACTTCGTTTACGGACCCACCGTCTTCCGGGCGGAAATACCCATCGGCCAGGGATTTGATGCACTCAACCCTGACGGCCAACTCGTCCCCGACCTCTGTGACGGAGCCATTCTCAATGCTGGGGCACTCGGACCCGGGGATACCGGGGCCGCCATCACGAAAGGACAACGTCCGGATGGCACGCCCAGTGGTTCGGCCCTGCGCTGGGACCAGCTGGCCAAGCGCCTCTACCCCGTGCGCCCGGGAACCTATCAGCTCGACTGGCCGGACGAGAACAATCCCGGAACCACCTACCGGATCGAGTTCGTAACCGGTTACCCCAGCGACACCGTTTCCCTGATCTCGGAACGGGAAGAGGAAATCGGAGACCCACTCAAGCAGACCCGGCGCGAAACCAATGGAGGCGCCTACGTGCTTTCAACAGCACTCGCCAGCGTAAGCGATGACTTTCCCGGCAGCTCAACCACTGCCGGAGAGGACGCCCATTATCGCTACCTTCATGACCCCAACCCGGCCCGACAGGCCCCTGCCAAGCTGGATCTATTTACATCAGACCAGTGGCACTTCCGTGAAATGCCCTTCTACGACCGGTCAAGCCGGGCCCAAGCGGACTCCAACAGCAGTGGAGCACCCTTTGTCGCCCGCGGCGAAGGCCGTTGTGTTCTTCTCTACAGTCGCCGCGCCAACCCCGACGAAATCGCAACCGGGGATGACACCAGGGAAAACCTCGTCGTGCGGGTCGTGCGCTCGGAGATCAAGCCCTCCATTCCGGTTACCGACCCTGCCCTCGTCCTCGGCTCACGCGGACTCCTCCTCGATGACAGCAAGTCCATGGGCTTGGTGCAGTCCGGCACTCCATCCAAGAACCTCAATCCCGGCTCCGGATCCTTTTCCGTCGATTTCTGGCTCAACGCCAGTGACCTTCGCGCCGAGGACGGGGAAACCGATATCTTCCACACTCCGGGCGGCGCCCTGAAGGTGACTCTCAGCAACAATATCGGATCGGTCACCGCAGCTGTTTCACCAGGCAGCGCGACAATCAGCACCCCCTTCAGCTTTTCTTCGACCGGGGACATTGAGGTGACCAACCTGACCACCGGGCAGACTCTCCTCGCCGGCACAGATTACTCCGCGACTCCCGGTTCGCCCTCAGGCTCTGTGACCATTCTTCAACCTGGAGACGGCGACTCGATTTCGGTCACCCTGACCGACCTCCCTGATCCCCAGCCACGCATTACCGCAACTTTCCGGGGCGTTGAGGTTTCCCATGATTTCTCCACCAGCGGAAGCGACTGGCGCCACTACATCATCCACGTCTTTTCAAAGACCATCTTCGGCACGGACTTCACCGTGGTAAACTTCTATGCAGATGGGATCAAGGCCGAGAAGGCAATCCGGAAGGCCACGGTGGCGGGTGGAACCCCTTTCACCATCGGCCAAACCGTGGACCCCTCAAGCTCACTGCGCCTCGGCATCGGCGCTGCCCCGGAAAGCCACCTGCAACTCGACAATTTCCGCCTCTTCAATATCCCAAGTGGTGCATGGCTTACATCAGGGGAGATCAGGGACCTGCGCTCGACATCCGCAGCTTCCCAAACCCTTCGGGCCCAGACCCCCGACTTCCTTTTCGACTTCGAACATTCGGGCACTCCTGCCCTGACACAGTTCGCAAACAAGGCTGCTGCATCGAGCTGGGGCATCGGCCCCCTCACCGGAGCGCCGGACTCTAATTCCTATAACGGGGCATGGGCCCGGGTGGGCCTTCAGGAAGTGGCCACCCGCATTACGAGCACCCTCGACAACGCCGGGTTCTACGGGAACGGCTACATTCTCAACAGGGTCTCCAATTACAACGCGACCCTCTACGACCGGACTGCCGAAATCGGCGGCTGGGGCCCCCTGTATCCCGTGAATGACGGATCCCTCTATACGAGTGCGACCAGACTTCTCGAATCCGCATACTACGAGAATCCTTTCCGGCAGAGCGAAATCCTCCATCCCAATGTCGCCTGGCCTTACATCGCAGTAAAATACGAGGGAGTCACTTATCCAACCCATGGGCCTCACCAGGACAAGAGAATCTACATCGCCAGCCGGATTGGCTCCGAAGGGGTCGATTCCCAGGGGAAACTCCAACAGGTCTACCGCCTGGAAGACTACGAGGGCCTCACCGTCTACAACCAGCCCCGCAAGACCGATCCGGGATACAATCCAAACGAAGAACACGCCTTCACCGCAGCCTCCAATCGGGCCGCCCTGAAGATCAAGGAACTTGACGAGAGCATTCCCAACAACCCTCCCCTGGCAGCCTTCGCCCTGCAGAAGGACATCAACCAATCCACCAAGGGGGCGACCTACACCTCGGATCCGTGGGTCCTCGTCCAGTTCAAGGATCTCGTGACCGGGGCATTCGAAATGTCTGCCTACAGGGTGGAAGGCACTCGCAGCGGGAACATCCCGTTCCCCCGTCCCACCGACGGCAAGGCCAACCAGACTCCGGGCCTTGCCTATGAAAGCGCTGCGAACCCGGAGGACCGGTTCCTCACCGTGGACCCGGAGAAGACCTTCAACTTCAGTTACCAGTTCCTCTACCCTGCAGCCGCCGGCGATCTTCTCATTCCGCCCTATCCCCTGAACCTTGTGATCGGCAATGCCTCGATGCCCGATTCCCGGGGAGGAAACATCCAGGTTGCCAAAGCCGATGGCACGCCCCTTTCACAGCGCACACTCTGGCGCGATGTCAACCGCAACGCCTGGGTCGTCTCCGGAAATGGGAAATTCTTCTACCAGTATTTCTATCCCTTCCGACAAGACTTCTATCTCCCCGGGGTTGCCCCCGGAAGCCCGGTTGCCTTCCTTCCCCCCGGCGCGTCCTCCTCGTCGACAGCTGCCAACTTCCGCGGCGATAACAAGACCGCCACGTCCGACGACAACCTGCCGGTAAAGATCACCTACGAAACCTACTGGCGCTCCGACTATCCCAAGCTCAAGCGGGGAGAGACGCTGACTTATCAAGGCGGGGAATACTTCAATGAGAACCCGGGATCCCAGGGCCTTCCCGCCCTGGTCGCCATGGCGGCCTCCGAGATCGTCTACGACAGCGCAACCCCGAGCATGGTCCTCAAGAAGACCGGGGTCTCCCCGGACTCCCATGGTTTCGAGGACTACTCGGCCCGGATCATCCGACCTCTGGATCGTCGGGAAAAGCCTTTCAGGGTCTCCCAGATGGACGCCGCCGGGTTCACTCCGGCCTCCCCGAAGATTCTCATCATTGCAGAGCGGTGGTACTTCAAGGACCTCCCCGGATCCCTCCAGAAACGGTTCTACTTCAACTCCCTCAGTGAGAGGCTCGTACTCCGGGGCTACCTGAATGACAAGGACAGCGGAGACCCCGACCTCACGGCTGGCCCCGACCCGCTGAACATCCTTGAACCCAACATCCTGACCGCCGACGAATACTCCAAGCTCTACACTCTTTCCAACGATTCTACCTGGCGCTCCACCGTCGAGGCCATCTTGCAGGCCTCCCGGGCTCCGGACCCGGTCCGCGATGCCAACCTGGCGACCCTTAATACCGATGGGAAATACTACGCCGGCGTCCAGGAGCCGGCCTCGGTCACCAAGGACGACACCTCGCTCAGCCCGGACGATCGCAGCAGGTTCAAGAGGCTCTCCGACATCCAGGAGGAAATCGATACTCACTGGACCGGAACGAGTGGGAGTTACACTTCCCCCGGCTCGTCTGCTCCTGCCGGACAGTTCGCACACCTCAACAGCTTCGGGACGGGTGCGGCACTCGTGGGCGGACCGGGAAGCCTCCTCAAGACAACTTCCGAACCCACCTACATCACGATCGCCGAGAACAACCGTGAGGAACTTGATGGCGCTCCAATTTCCCTCCATATCATTGAGCTCATTCCCGACCGCTACCGGGGTGCTCTCAAGGTTCTCGAGGGCGCGGACGCCTTCAGCGAGAAAGTGACTATCCAGCACAACGGGGAATTCGGTGCCAACACCGACGACCTTTACTACGAGTGGTGGATCCGCGACGCGGCTCCTCTTGATGTCGTTGCCAATGAAGTGAAAGCAGATGGCACGCTCCTTGAGAGCGATCCGGCGACCGGCCAGTCCCTCTGGCAGCAATACATTCCCAAAAACAGGGCCAGCCTGACCGGGAGCCAGAAGCACCTCGGCCTGCATTCCATCGTCTTCGAGGGACGGCCGGATATCACTCTTGCCGACAAGATGGTGCTCATGCGCTATCGCCACAAGCTCGAGAGCGACTGGACCCTGGTCCCCTTCGAAATCACCAATCCCCCGGCGGAATGGAGCCCGGGAGTCTCCATTGAGGCGGGCAACACCCGTGCTGTGACCTACCAGCGGCCCGCCCCCTTCCAATGGGCGGGCGCAGCCAACTCCCCGCAGCTGCAGGCTGATGGATCGAAGCGCTACATCCCCCAGCTCGTCATGGGCTGGGTCAAGCGCGTCCTCGACCGCATCAACCCCTACGAGGCCCGCTACACGGATTTCTTCAGCAACGAAACCCCAGCCACCTACACGAGCCAGATCCAGATCGCGGGAGGGCCCTTCGCAGGAAAGGTCGCTCTCAATCCTAGCAAGAACGTGATCGAAAACACCGGCCTGATCGAGCTCTACGAAACCGTTCTTGCCCGGGCACGGGAACTCTCCATCGACAATTCCTCCAACCCGGTCAGCACGGATGGTATCAACCAGGCCCTTCTGCTCGCCGCCACCCGCCTCGCGGTTCTCTATGAACTCCTCGCCCGCGAGGCTTACAGCGATGCCCAGGACTCCACTATCACCGTCACCGACGACGGGGGCCTCACCAATGTAGCCTCCTTCACCCACGCGTTCCAGAACTCCGAGGCTTCGCTTCTCCACGAAGAGCTCTCACTCCTGCGCGGCACCGATTTCCGCAAGAGCTACCCGGTCTACAACCGGATGTTCTGGAACTTTGCGAAGGGCCTCGGCGAAGCCGCCTACGCAGTCAACTACAACGTCTACGACGAGAACACCGACGGCTTCATCAACGAGGATGATGCCCGGGCCCTCTATCCTCAGGGGCACGGGGATGCCTGGGGGCACTTCCTCTCCGCCCTGGGCATGCACTACGAACTGCTCCAGCAACCGGTTTTCCGGTGGAACTCCCGCCCCGAACTCTACTCGCTGATGGAGAACGTCCTTGAGGTCGACTACCTGGACGAAAAGACCTTTGCCAAGCTGGCTGCCGGCAAGGCCCGAACCGGCAGGGATATTGTAAGAAACACCTACCGCCTCCATTACACCCAGGATCCGGACGGCCAGTGGCAGGGATACACCGACGGAGCGGATTCCGCCCGGGCGTGGGGCGTATCCGAGTGGGCGCACCGGACCGGGCAGGCAGCCTACTTCGACTGGGCCGTGGCCAACGCTCTCCTCCCCGGCGAGGCTGCCAATGCCACCCCCGTCGAGAACCCTGAGGGCCTCGACCGGATCCAGCGCTCCACCAACGCGGCCGAGATCGGCGAGATTGCCACTGGATTACTCGAAATCCAGACCGCGATGGACGAAGCCAACAACGGCATCAATCCGCTCGGATTCGATTCCAATGCCATGTCCTTCGCCATGAATGTGGAGATCGCACTGGGCCTCGAGGCCTCCCACTTTGAGCAGGTCTACGAACGTGCCGTCGCGGCTTCCACAAACGCGCTGGCGACCCTGAACTTCGCAGCGATGGCCGAGAACAAGCTCCGGCGTATTGCTGACGACACCGAGGGCATCATCGTGGAGGCCCTGAGTCAGGACATCGATTATCGAAACAGGCTGATCGAGATCTTCGGGCGCCCTTATGATGGAACGATCGGTACTGGGAAGATCTACCCCGAGGGCTATCTCGGACCGGACACCCTGCTCTACGCCTATCTCGATAAGACCGAAATCTCCCAGATTGTCCCTCAGCTCCGGGGAGCGCAGGACGACCGAACCGCCAACTTCAACAACATCTACGCCCAGGACACCCTCGGGATCATGGATAACGCCCGTGTCGTCCGCCTCTACAACACGACGGGCGGATACTGGGGAGGTCTCTCGAGCAACGGCTCTGGCACACGAACACAGCGCCGCAAGGATTTCGAGACCCTGATCGGCGACAATGACTACGACCTCGAGACACAGGTCGGGGACCTCAGCGTTCCCTATGATACCGCTTCGGAGTACGGCTTCACCGCCCCTGCCAACTGGGGGGGACGGACCAGTCATGGCCGGCTGCAGTCCATCCTCGAGGAGTGGCTGCTCGCGGAGATCGCGGTCGACGAGGCCATCATTACCTATATCGGCTTCCTCCAGGACTGGGAGGTCAAGACCGCACGCGTCCAGAGGGAGCTGGAGATTTTCGAGGATATCGAACAGGTCCGGGATGAGATTGACCGGATCAGGCGGGGTATCAACGGCACCATCCTGGCCGCGGAAACAATCATCGGCATCATCGAAATCATCAGCAATGTCACCGGGAGCGTCGCGGAAGGGGTAAAAGAAGCGCTCCCGACCTCGATTGGCTTTTCCAATGACGTTCTTGCACCCGCCCGGGGAGCAGCCCTCCTTGCCGCAACAGCTGCGCGGGAGCCCCTTCAGGTCGTAAAGGACATCAAGGATCTCGCCAAGGCCGTTCTCGAAATGACCAGGGACGAGACGATCATCAATAACGAGCGCAACATCGCCCGCCTCGAACAACTCTCCGCCTTCCAGGGAATGGTCGAGGAACTCGTCAATCTCTCGGGGAGCGATCAGCCAATGCGGGATGCTATCGGAACGGCCCTGCACGAAATGGAGCTCAAGAAGCACGAGTACAAGACCACCCTTGCCGAGGGCTTCCGCCTCATGAGAGAGCGCGAGGCCTTCAACAAGGTTCTCGCTGCCAGCGTCCAGAAGGACCGTTACGAGGACATGCTGTTCCGGCTCTCGCGCAACGAGGTCACGAGCAAGTATCAGACCGCCTTCAACCATGCGGCCCGCTACACGTGGATGGCCGCCCGGGCCTACGACTACGAGACCAGTTTTGACCCCGGCCACCCTGCCTCGCCCAAGACCCTCCTGGATGCCACCGTAAAGGAACGCAACCTCGGGCTCTGGGTTGACGGGAAACCCTCCGTCGGACAGGGCGGCCTGGCCGAGATTCTCGCCCAGTTGAAAGCTAACTTCGACGTACTCAAGGGACAGATCGGCATCATGACTCCACAGATTGAGAACGGGGAAATGTCTCTCCGGCGAGAGCTCTTCAGGATCCAGCCCACCGCGGATGGGACCGCGGCCAGCGATGACCTCTGGAAAGACGCACTCCGGGCCCGCGTTATCCCGGATGTCACGGACATGCCTGAATTCGTCCGGAACTGCCGTTCCTTTGCCCCGGCTTCGGCAGGCCCTCAACCAGCCCTGGTCATTCCCTTTAGCAGCCACATCGAGAATGGCCGCAATTTCTTCGGTCGCCCCCTCGCAGCAGGGGATCACACCTACAGCACCGCCAACTTCGCCACCAAGATCCGCGGCGTCGGGATCTGGCTGGTGGACTACACCGGAGCCGAGCTCGCCGCCGCCCCAAGGGCCTACCTCTTTCCAGTAGGCAATGACTACCTCCGCACCTCCAGCGCTCCAGAACCGATTACCCGGACCTTTACCATTCATGAGCAGCGCGTCCCCACTCCCTTCGTGATCAATCAGTCTAACCTGCGGGACCCCGGCTTCATCCCCAGCCTCAACGGCATTGACGGGGAGTTTGGAAACCTGCGCCGGCATGGAGACTTCCGGATGTATGGCTACGACTCCGAAATGGACGGCTTCCTCGGCCAGTTCGACGCAGGCATGGATGCCATCTCCTTCGACACCCGGCTGATGGGGCGCTCGGCCTGGAATTCCCAGTGGTACCTGATCATCCCCGGCACCAACCTTCATCCGGACGGCCAGTATGGCCTTTCTCGCCTCATTGAAACCATCAGCGACATCAAGCTGCACTTCGTGACCTATTCCCACCAGGGGCAATAACCAGCACTCGTTCCGGACAGCCACTTCCTAATTCTTCTCCCTGATGAAAACAACAACGAGAACCCTCCTGATCCTCCTCAGCCTTGCGGGCATCACCTTCGGCCAGGGATTCACCGATGGCTTTGTCACATTCTACGGGGAAGTCCGAAAAACCGGCGGAGCAGGAACCGTTCTGCTGCAGGAAGGCAAGCTCGAGGTCACCTTCTCGAACCAGGCTGCACCGGGGAACAAGGTCACGGTCAAGACATCCCTCTCTCCTACCGGAAGAGGAGAAGCGAAACCCTACTCCTACGCACTCCGCGTTCCCCTCGCCTATCTCCCCGAACCTCCCCGGCTCGGGGATTTCCTGTCCATCCGGCAGACCCCCGCTGACTTCCAGGTTGAAGGCATTACCATAAATGACCAACCCGCAACGCTGCCCGATGGAAGCGGGGAATTCTTCCCCCTCAGCTTCGCAAGCCGGGGGGAGTCCTATCGCCTTGATCTCATCGTCCGGGGTGACAGCACCGATAGCGATGGAGATGGGCTTCCAGACTGGTGGGAGCGCATGAGCGGACTCAATCCGGACCTCGTTGATTCCGACAGCGATCCTGACGGGGACGGCTGGAGCAATCTCTCCGAGTTCCTGCGGGGAAGTGATCCGCAGGCGAGCAACCTCAACCCGGAACTCACGACCCTGGAACTCACGGTCCCCGAAATGGGAACGGCTGGCTGCCTCCTTCAGTTCCACGATTCAGACAGTGCCGCCGCTGAGATCTCGCTTACCCTCGATCTCTCCGCCATGCAGGGGTTCCGGGCCAGACTGGATGGCACCCCTCTGGAAGCTGACAGAACCACCCTGACAGCCTCCGCACTCCAGTCCGGTCGCCTCACGATTTCCCATCTCGACACCACCGTCCGGTCCGCATTCCTGCCCCTGACCTGGACTGACGGCGGAAGCCAGCAGTCTTCTGGTATCGTGCGCCTGCTCGTCAGCAGCCCCAGCAGCGCGGATGGGAATGATGCCGCCCTCTGGCTCGATGCCGCGGCTCTCCCTGTCGGCGAGGCACTCTCCTCATGGAATGATCGCTCTGGAAACGCGAGGAATGCGATGCAACCGCTCGCCGAACATCAACCCCTCGTCGTGCCCCTCGGCAGTCACCAAAGTGTATACTTCCATACGCCCACGGCTCACCTCTTCTTCCAGGACGAGGCTCTGCCAGCCGGGGAACACACGATTCTCGCAGCATGGCATGCCCCGGACTCCACCGATGAGGCCCAGTCTCTCCTCTCCTCCAACCGCGGCTTCCTGCAGCTCGAGCCCACTACGGAGGCCGTCTCCTACCCCGGCGCCCCAGTCTACCAGGCGGATGACCTGGCTGTTCGTGGATACGAATCCTCACCCGGCCACACCTCTACCAGCATCTTCCGCCGGGAGAACTCCACCCTGCTGAACATCTTCGGGCTTTCCTACAACGGGGAGCAGATCACGGCCGAGAGTCTGGACCCGGTTCTACCGACTATTGGGGCCCGACGGCTGGCGGTCCCCGCCAAGAACTCCATCAGCCACGGTTTCGCGGGCAGTCTGCACGAACTGCTCATTTTCCCCACCGCCCTGCCGGAGCAGAAACTCCGCGATGTCCACGACTATCTTCAATCGAAGTGGAGTGACCATGTGATCTGGGATTTCAGCACGAACCTGCGTTCCGTCCAGCTCTCCGCTTCCACCATCGAAAAGAACATCATCCGCGGAGGGCATGGGAACGATGACCTTGAAGGAGGAAGCGGACAGAACGTCCTCTCGGGCGGTCCCGGCTCCGACATCCTGCGCGGCAGCCCGGGACGGGACACCTTCGTCTTCGGATCCATCGATACCGGCAGTGATCTGATCGTCGACTTCGACCCCTCCACCGATGTCATTGACCTCTCTTCCCAGTTCTGGGGGGAGACAGGAGATGCCCGCGAGTTCCTTTCCACACGTCTTGAGACCCGCTTCGACACACAGATTCCCACCCTCGACACCATCCTTGTCCTCCTCCGCCCCGGTGGGGAACGCCAGGAGATCGCCCTGAAGAACACCGTGCTTGGCCCCCGGCAGGTCGTCGAATTGATTGTCGAGGGTCACATCCGGATGGGTGCGCTGAGCATTCCAACCGAGGTCCACGTGGCCCTCGCGCCCGGATCGCGCGAGGATACCCCGCTACCTGAGTCTCTCGAGAACTCCTTCTCGGTAGAGGTCACCCGCACGGGCGACGGTAGCGCCGGGGCTCTTGAGGTTCCCCTCGGACTCTTCGGAGATGCCCTCGGCAACGAGGTCGTGCTAGAGGGGGATGTCCGCAAGGACGGCCAGAGAGCGGTTGTGAGCTTTGGCCGCGGAGAAACCAGCAAGCTTATCACCTTCCGCCCCCTGCCGGATCTCCAGACGGAGGGCCTGGAGCGGTGGCAAACCGCCATCCTTCCTCACTTCCGCTATAGCGTGTCCGGGGAATCGGTAGCACGCTCAGTGAGGGATGACCCCATGGTCCACGTGGTCGTCACCGAACCCAACGCCCTGACAAACGGCCAGCCTGGCCTCATTCGCATCGTTCGGGACGGGACACCGACGGAAGCGCTGACCGTGCGCCTCGAACTGGACGGCACCGCCCGCGAAGGAACCCACATTAACCCTGTCCCCCGGGCGATCACCATTCCTGCCGGGCAAGTCAGCACCGAGGTCCCCATAAAGACCCTCGATGGCTGGAATGGTACCCCGAACCGCATGGCCATGCTTCGACTTGAGCCCGGTGAGGACTATCTCGTTGGCAGCCCCCACGAGGCCACCGTCTATACGGCAGCGTCTGCCCCGGATCCACAGGAGAGCCGCTTCGATCGCTGGCTCACCGCCGCCACCGGGGGGGAGATCTCGAGTCTCACTAGCCTCCTGCAGAGTGACCGGTCCAGTCAACTCGGCAGCCTGTTGCAGGCCTACGCCGCTGGCCGTCCCGCTGATGACATCCACGCCACTCCCGGGCTCACCTTCCGGCTCGTGGGCAACCGACCTGTCCTGAACACTCCCCTTTCGAGCTCTGCTGCCGACCTGCATTGGCAGGTTGAGGATTCCGACCGGGAAAACGGGTGGCGGAACGTCAGTGACTCCTTCGCCCGGGAACTTTCCGACGAGTCCCTCACCCTCATCGGACCTCCCCGCGACAAAGAGGACAGCGCCCGGCTCTACCGGCTGGTCTTTACCGTCACCCAGGAATCGCGACTGGCCAAAGGCATCGAAGCGATCTCCTCCTCCAGCCGCTATGGGCTCAGGGGAAGTTCCTCATGGCGCACGGATCCCACCTCCGGACATCTCACCAGCGAGTCGGGCGCGCCCGGCTCGGCCTCCCGCCTGATCGTCGAAATCGACAAGCCCACGTTGCTTGAGTTCGAAATGTCCCTCGAGAACGCCGGGAAGTCCGACTCCCTCACCTTTTTCATCAACGGTGAACAGGCAGCCCAGACGTCAGGGCACCCCACGCAGTTCCGCCGTCAGATCAATCCCTCACAACCGGTTTTTCTCATGTGGGAATACCGGGGTCACGCGGGACGGGCCGTGATCGGCAACCTCAATCCTGCTTCGGCTGCAGGCCAGCAGTAAGCCCGGGGGGAGACAGGAGATGAATCGTTTCAGGGCCGGCGCAGGAATCCCGTATTCCTTCGTGGTTCTGATCATGCTCATCGGCCTGAACTCCTGCAACGAACCTGCAGAGACAACCCCGGTAGCGGAACGCCAACCGGGAGAACTCTTCCGGGTCGGCTCCGTCGTCATTCACCAGGCGGACCTGACCCATCATCTCCAGCAACACTACGCGGCGCGCTCGGACGACGAGACCCGCAAGGCGGCTCTTCAGGATCTGGTCCGGAGAGCCCAGTTCGCACAGGAAGCGATAGACGCCGGACTCGCATCTGACCCGGTGCTCAATGCCGAAGTCCACCGCCTCCTCGAACTCCGTCTGCGCGAAAACAGGCTCTATCCGCAGCTCCAGCAGGACCCGGAAGTTTCTGAAGGGCAGCTTCGGGAAATTTATGCGTCACAGGCCAGTCGCTTCCAGTCTCCTGAAACCAGACAGGTTGCTGTCCTGTGGCTCGACAGCGGCCCCGACCCGCAGAAGATCCGCCGCTGTGAGAAACGCCTCTCCGAGGCCCGTCTTTTCGCCCTTGAGAACAAGGCCATTGCAGACCATCCCGAGAAGGGATTCTCGGTTCTCGGCGCAGACTACTCCGAGCATTCCGCCAGTCGCTTCCGAGGAGGGATGGTCGGCTGGCTCAGCAGGGAAGGCACCTTGGATCCTTGGAGCAAGGCCCTTGCGGAAATCGCCTTCAAAATCGAAGAAAAAGGAGAGATCTCCCCGGTAATAAGCCGGAGGGAAGGGGTCTTCCTCGTCCGCCTCGTCGATCTCAAGCCCGCCGTGAAAAGGCCCTTCGAAGCCGTTGCTCCCTCCCTGTTAAAAAAAGAACAGGCTAGACTCCGGAAAGAGCTGGAGCAGGAGTTCGAGGCGGCAATCCTGTCGCAACAGCCCGTCGAGTGGGCAGACGGGGAGTAACCTGCGGAACCCGGGCTAGCGAGCAGGCTTGGGATCCTCGATGCGGATTCCATTTGGCATGATGGGCGCGAAGCTGGCGCCTTCCCTCGATGCCACATGGATGGTTACGACCTGCCCCTGCCGGGGGATGGGCCAGTGCCCCTGGGGCCCCGGCAGAGGAGGAATACGCACTGCGGGCTGCCAGGCCACGATCACCACCTCTCCTCCGGGCTTCACGCCCGCCCCCTTCGAAACCTCCGCAACCTGGAGCCTGATGGTGAAGAACCGGTCAAGATGGATCCCGACGGCCCTCTCCACTTTCGACCCCCTGGTTCTGGAGTTCACCTCCAGCACCTTTCCCTTCAGAATGTGCGTCGCCGTCATTCGGAGCCTTTCCGGACTCATCGGAGCAACCGCCCCCGGGGCAAACCCTCCCAAGCCGCATAGGATGACAACAGTGAACGCCTGCAATCGACTGAACGTGGAAGGCCTCATTTCCAAAGTGCTGGAAAGCAGCACGCCAGACGTCGTCTGTAAAAGATTTTGAGCTGTTTTTCCAGCAGAACGTGGTTCGCCAGCCCGGGGGATGAATCTTTCCCTGAGTTATTCCTCATCACTCTCAGGGGCAGAATCGTCAAGCCCAAGCAGCTCAGTCGCCCTGTCTTCCGGAAGACGCTCCACGTCCCGGAGTTTCCGCGCCATGACGCGCGTCCTTGTTCCTGTCTCCTCGATGGAACGACTTGCCGTATCGAGCTGGCGCTTCACCTTGTCGAGGACTCCGCCAAACTTGCCAAACTCAGTCTTCACCGCCGCCAGGACCTGCCAGGCTTCACTGGCCTGCTTCTCGATGGCAAGGGTCCGGAAGCCCATTCGCAGGCTGGTCAGAAGAGCCGTCAGGGTCGTCGGACCGGCTATGAGGATCCGGTGATCCTGCTGGATCTCTTCCAGCATTCCGGGCTGGCGCAGGACTTCTGCATACATCCCCTCGGTGGCGAGGAAGAGGACTGCGAAATCCGTGGTGGCCGGAGGATTGATATACTTCGTCTGGATTTCCTTTGCCGAGTTGCGCACCGTCCTCAGGAAGGCATTCAGGGCTTTCTCAACCGCTTCCCCGTCCGCCTTGTCGGCGGCCGCCTGCAGACGCTGGTAATCCTCGGTAGGGAACTTGGAGTCAATCGGGAGCCACAGACTGCTCCCGGGATCTTCTTCCGGCCCGGGAAACTTCACCGCGAATTCCACCCGCTCATTCGAGCCTTCCCGGGTCTGCACGTTGGACGCGTACTGCTCCGGGGTCAGGGTCTGGTCGAGAATGTCCGCGAGCTGGTATTCCGCCCACGTCCCCCGCGCCTTGACGTTGGTGAGCACCCGCTTGAGATCGCCCACCCCGGAAGCAAGGTTCTGCATTTCACCCAGCCCCTTCTGCACGTTCTCCAACCGTTCACTGACAAGCTTGAAAGACTCTCCCAGGCGCTTCTCAAGCGTGTCCTGCAGTTTTTCGTCCACAGTCTTGCGCATCTCCTCAAGCTTCTTCTCATTGCCTTCCCTCAATTCCTTGACCCGGTCCTCCAAGCTCTCCCTCACGCGATCAATCGCCCTCCGGTTGGACGCCGAGAGGTCCTCAAGCTTCTTGGCGAACCCCTCCATCTGTGCGCTCTGCACCTTGCTGGACTCCGCAAGGCTCCGGGTGAGCGAATCATTCCCATCCTTCAACCCCTTGCCAAGTTCCGCCCGGAGCTTCTGGGCCGTTTCCTGGCTTTCTCCCCTTCCAGCCCGCAGTTCCTCCCGCAAAACCCGCTCCGCCGCCTCCGGGGAATCCACCCTGAGTCGGCCAAGCATCAGGACGAGGAGAACCACGGCTGCCACCGTGCCAAGGAGAATTGCGATCTGGATAATATCAGGCATGGACCCTGCAGGGAATCACCATGCCCTGCGCTCCCCTTGGTCTAGCGGAAGAGCCTTCCTACCACCAGTTCCGATCCTCCTTTACTCCACCTTCCGCCCTCCCCCCTGTAACTCAAGGGTGGCCTCGACCACCTTGCCGGGATCGGAAAGCGATTCGATCTCGACGGTCAGGAAATACTCCTCGTCCTGCTTGGCCGCAAACTGGGAGGGACCGGGCCGTCCGGGATCCCCCCGCAGGTAGACAAACCTGCAGGGGATCCAACCATAAAGCGCGTCTCGGGCAGGCCAGACATCTTGAATGTCCGGATCACCCTGCGGGAGAAATCTATCTTCCCCAGTCCGAGCAGGTAGCGATTCGCCGCGACCCGCGGCCCCCGGTCAGCAAACCACCCATCCCCGCGGCAACCTTCCCGGACAGCTTTTCCAGCCCCGGCCTTCTCCGCCCCGCACGCTTCGCACAGCACGCAGGCCAGGCTGAGCGACATCACCATCCACGGTTTCATATCCATACACGCAAAATACAGTGTCCTCGACCCTCCGGGGAGACCTACTTCGGTGTGGCCTCGCCATGAGGGTAGCGGTAGTCGGCCTTGTCGTCCATGGAGACCCTCCGGGTCGTCTCATCCTTGAGAGTGTAGAGGAAGAGCTTGCGGCCCGCGTGGTAGACGATGGCGCTCTCATCCGGTGTCCAGCGTGGATAGGCAAACCAGGTCGGCTTGCCCTCCGTATTGGCAAAGGGTCTCGCATTGCTGATGAGGCGCTTGTCCGCATCGAAGTCCGCGAGGTAGAGCGTTCGGCCTGCCACCTTACGCCTGAATCCCCGGGTGTACTCGAAACAGATCTTCCTCTCACTTGGGGAAAGGCTCACCCGATCCAGCGTCCCCCGCCTCGCAAGCTCGCAGGAAACTCTTTCGAAGCGGGGCTTTCCCTGCTGGTCGGGGGTCATGAGAAAATAGCCCCGCTGCAACCCGGGAGGATTCCCTCCCACGAAAATTCGGCCATCCCGGAGGCAGGTGTAGGCCCAGCTGTGATAATCCTCCCCCGTGAGGGGATATTCCTGCCCCGGCTTGGCCCCGACCTTGCTCGCCATCACGCGGAAAGCCCCGGTCTGGGGATTACGGCGATTCCAGATCGGCGTATTCGTCCCATCCCGCGTCCACGTCTGGTTGAAATCAGTATGCGTTCCGTCGGTGAGCCTGTGGAACCCGCTTCCATCCACCTTGATGATGCAAACCGCGGTCTTCCACCTGAGCACGTCCGGGTCGTTCTTCAGGCGACGGAAAAACACGAGCATGTCCCCCGTCTTCGACCAGGAGGGCTTGAAGTCCCAGTGGCCACTGGTAAGCGGCTTCACCTCATCCGTCCCAAGGACGTTCACATGAATCTCCCCGTCCTTGTAATAGGACGAGCGGAAACCCGTTTCACCCCGGACGGGCAATACACCCGCCAGCGCCACGAATATGCAGGCAGCGGGAAACCCCGCCCGGCGCGGGACCAGGTGCGCACCATGATGCATCACCCACAGGAAAAAACCGGTCCTGCTTCCACACCCTGGAAGACCGCATCCACCTGCTGATTCATCACTCATCTCTCCCCGCACACTAGACCAATCCCCGGCCCCCTCCAATTCTCAATCCCCCCGCGCTCACCTGCGAACAAAGCCTCTCACCATCCAGAAGGCACCTTTTATAGTAACAGGGAAAGTGCCCCCGGCAGAACACGGACCGCGAAGCTCCCACCCTCAATCAACTCACCATCAAGCGTGATGGAAACCCCCTCCTCCGTGACGAGCGAGAATTCCCGGACCTGGTGATACTCGACTTCAGGACGCTCAACGTGCCTCCCCGTTCCCAACCCCCTGAAGAGGTTCAACAGCATCCTTCGGCTGGTGTTCCGGAGGAACACCAGATCCAGCTTGCCATCATCGAGGCGGGCCTGCGGCGCCAGTTTCATCCCGTGTCCGGTATACATCGTATTGGCCGCTGCCAGGACGGAAAACCCTCCCCCGACGACCTGCCCGTCAAATTCCAACCGGCCGTCAAACTGATTGTTCTGCACTAACCGGATCAGGGCCGCGATGTCGTAGCGGCGCCGCCCCATCCATCTCAGCGCTTCCGCCAGCTCGTTGGCATCGGAAAAGAGCCCCCACCCGATGATGTTGAAACCATACCGGACAACCGGACCAACCCGGACCTCAAAGAGATCAATGGAGCGGCTGGAAAGAGCCGCGAGGCCCTCAAGTGCTCCTTCGGGATCAATTCGATCAAGATCCCTCAGAAAGGAATTCCCGGTCCCTCCCGGCAACAAGGTCAGGGGCATGCGTTCCTCTGCTCGCCGACTCATGAGGCCATTGACCAGTTCGTGCATCGTCCCGTCCCCGCCAATCCCCCCGATGGCATGACCTTCCTCCCAGGCGATCTCCTGCACGAGGGAGCGGGCATGACCTGCATGCTCGGTGACCGTCACTCCTGAACCCACTCCATGGCTCTTCAGCACGTCACAGGCCCGTTGCGCAAGCTTCACATTGTCCCCGACTCCCCCCTTCGGATTGGCGATCCACTGGACGTGCTTGGGAAGGGTCATGACAACCGGATCAGGAGACTATCCCGACTAGAACACTTACTCGTTTACGGCAAAATAAAGGAGAGAGCAGGTCGTCCCCTTGCTCTTGCGGTGATGAGCGGGAAGCACCTTCAGGCTCAACGTGTGCCTGCCGCTCTCCAGCCCTTCCATGAACATCCGGGTCCGGGGATAATGCAAGCCCCTGCTGTAGGGGTCATGGTAGAGGTCCACGATCCGTGGCTTGCCACCGTCCACCCGGACTTCAACCTGCCCGGCATCCGGCCCGGCCAGCAGGAAAGCCCCCACCGCTGTCCCCTCAAATTGGAATGTCAGGGACGCTCCCGGCTCTTTGGCTATCGCCATCGGATACACCTCGTAGTCCTTCCGAAAACCGCCGGGTGCCAGCAGAGTGCGTTCGACCTTCCCGACCTGCCAGCCAGATGAAAACGTGGCCCCGGCAGGACTCCTCCAGGCACCCTTGGAAAAACTGTCCGCCTTCAGGGGATTGGGCAGGCTGACCCGGCTCCGGGCAGGACGCCTCAGTAATTGCGTCGCAGCCTCATTCACATAGCCGCACACAAAACGGTATCCCCTCGCATTTGGGTGCACCCCACCGTAAGCCTTCCAATCCATCTCATTCCGTTCAATTGACCGGGCCAGCGCCCGCGGGACGTTGATGGTGGGCACGCCATAGTGATCGGCCACCGCAAGGTGAGCACGGACGGAAACCGCGACCTCTCCGCCCTGCTCAGCCTTCAGGAGGTGGTCGTTGACGAAAAGAATCATCAAGACCGGCACGTTGTTTGCATGAGCCTGCCGGACGACACCCTCCATGCCCTTGACCGCCTCGTCATACGAGTGCCGGGCATCCTGGTCGTCATTGACCGCGAATTCGACAACCAGCAGGTCTGGCTTCCGGTCCAGGACGTGTTTCCGGAAGCGAAACGCCCCACTGTGCGAACAGGTTGAAGATAACCCGGCATTGTGAGACTTCACTTTAGCACTCGGAAACCGCTGCTGGAACCAATCCGGTATCATCCTGCTGTGCCCGTCCGCCTTCTGCGTAATCGACCCTCCCAGTGTGACGATGCATATCTCGTCGCCTGCCATAGCCTTTGCTGCCAGCTCTCCCAGTGATCCCTGTCGCAAATCAACAATGCTGCCGGCCCGCAGCGGCAACCCCATCAACAGCAGCGGGACAATGAGACATCTCATCCGGAAAAAACACGGGAAGTCTGCATTCCTCGTCATTGCACGTGCGGCAAACGCTTGGAGCATACCGCACCACCAGCCGGCCTACGGCACCTCATTGAAGTCTTCCATATTGAAGCCCACCGAAGAGATTGCCGTATCCCGGTACTTGGAACCCCGATACACCGAAACGATCTCGAGTCGGATCCATGGCGTCCGCAATCCGCCCTTCTTCAAGAGAATGGATTGAGCGCCCTTCATATCCCTCAGGAGAACTGTTTTCTGGCCGGCCGGCCACGTCAGGCGCAACTCCCTGACGCGTCCGTTCTCCCTGAAAGCCTTGTCGGTCCGTTGGTAGCCGTTCCGAATAATGACCTTCGAAAAAAGCTGCGGATAGTCCAAGTCAAAGTGCAGCCATTGCCCGATCCCATCACCACGCACACCTTCCACCCAGGCGCTCCCGGACCCGGTGAGGACGACGTTACCCGGGCCATAACTGAACCTCCCCTGACTCGCCAGCCGGGAACTAGCGCTGATCTTCCAGTTGCCAAACTGGGCCTCCCCCTTCTGAAACTTCAAGGGGGTCAGATATCCCGCCTCATTGCGACCGGGAACCTGCCCGCACAGCCTCTCCCCGAAGCTGCCGAGCCAAACGCTGCAGACTACTGCAAACAGAACACCATTCTTGTTCATATTCACGGCACGAATTTTCCCCGCAAAGGCCCGGGTAGCCAAGAAAAATCAAAGTCAGGCAACTGCTACGGCCCCTTCCAAGGGTTTGGAACAACTTTCTACCCCTTCACCTTTGAGCGGACCACCAGCAAACTCGTCGCAAGCCGTCTCCCCGGTTGCTCCTCATTCCTCAATTACCTCGGCGCGCTCTCTTCCCACGTCCGCCCGTCCCAGATTCACCTGCTTCCCTGTGTCCTCCCCCTGACTCCGGCGAACCCATTACCTGGCACAGGAGATCGCCAAAATCCGGGCAAGGGCGGGATGTCAGGCCACCCCCCCTATTTGCCACCTGAAGCTGAGACCCGGCAGATGAAGGAGTCGGAACTGAGGAGAGAAATCACCAGGGCCTGAAAGCTCCCACCGGATTCCCGGTAGGCTCGGTGAGCGTCCTGCAAGGTCGCGGCATCCCCGAGGGCTTCATTCCTCCCCATGAAGAAGCGAAAGACATGGCGGGTGAACACCTGCTCGACCCGTTTCGAGCTTGCGAGCTTCGCGATCATTTCAAAGGGGGTATCAACCGGACCGTCAATGGACGTATCCCCGGACCGCGTGATCGCTCCCCGGGTATTGACCTCCTGCCCCAGCTCCAGGCGCCGGTAGCGCCCCAGGTGCGAGAAGCGCTCGAAGGGAAGACCCAGGTCGTTCATCTTGCTGTGGCACTTGTAACACTGGTCCGCATTGGTAATTTCCAGCCTCCTGCGCAGGGACCACTCCGGCTCGTCGGGGAGCTTGGCATCCACGCTGACGGGGATGTCGGGAACCATGCCCCCGAGAAGTTTCCTGCGGATCCAGAGGCCACGCCGGATGGGGTCATTGTCGAAATTGCCCGAATGAGCGACAAGCCAGGCGGGATGGGTCAGCACACCCATGCGTTGATCCCTCGGCATGCGAATGACTTCTCCGCTGCGCTTGACATCAGGTGGGAGATTGTAGGCGAGGGGGGAAGCATTGGCGAAACTGTTGGATAGCCTGAGCCGGTATTCGTTGGTGGTCAGGAGAGTGCGGAAGACATGCTGATCCTTCTCCAGGACCTTCGAGATGAGAAGGTCGAGGTCCGCGACATAGGCCGGAGCCCAGTGCACTCGGCCTTCCGCCATTTTGAAGATGTCCTTGGCCTTCTCATAGTCGAAATACTCCTGGAAGAACTGCAGGGCACGTCGCTGGCTGAGCGGATTCTCAGTAAAAAGACGTCTGGCTTCGAGAGCGAGAACCTCACTGGTCGGCCGTCCGTCCCGGGTCATGCGTTCCACGAGTTCCCGGGAGGGAGGAAGGTCGGTGAGAGCATGGGACAGGGAATGAGCAAGGGTGGAACGGGAGAGCTCCCGGAGCCCGCCCTCACTGACTCCTCCCGCCTCTTCAAGGCGGAAGATGGACCCAGGCTGGAGAATGACCGCACTATAGGCGGCCGCAAGCCCCTGTCCCTCCCCCAGCTCCTCATCAACACGTTTTGCGAGGGCCACGAGGGAACTCAGTTCTTCCTCCGCGGGAGCCCGACGCAGAACACGTCGAAAATGACCCTGCAAGCTCCTGCGATAGATGACTTCCAAGGCTTGCCCGCTGCTGCTTTCCCTCGCTATCGCCGGCAGCTCATCCGCCACCAGTTTTTCCGAGGCCCCGAGGGCGAGCTCAGTGAGCTGGGCGGCCATCATCGAGTTGAAGAGATACTTGCCTTTGAAGTCCCGGAACTTTCCATGGGGTTTATCCAGCGCGAAGGGGTTTGTGTTCACATCGAAGTCGAACTTCGCTTTGACCTGGCGGCCAAAGCGGAAGTCATCGAGCTGCCACAGGCCGCTGTTCACATCCATCTCCCTGACGACCTGGCTGATCAACGCCTTGGGGCTGATCCTCCAGAGACGGGCTGCAACATCGATCTTGTCATTACGGGACTCCTTCCCGAAGAGGAGATCGTGACTGACCAGGTTCCCGTAGCCTTCACTCCTGCTCTTATCTTCCGGCGCATGCCCACGTTGGGATAGCTGGGACGCGATCCACGCCTGCACGGCCCGGGCCTCCCTCATGGTCGGGAATTTCTCGGCCTTGTCAGATGGCATTTCCCCGAACTTCAGGGACTCCAGGACCCGGTGCCAGAGTCCCGCTTCCGCCTCTCCGGCCATCGAGGCCCCGAGTCGATCAAGCCGGATCTCGCCCTTCGCCTTCTTCTCTCCGTGACAGGAGACACAGTAGGTCTGGAGAAAGGGGCTGACGGTCTTCTCGAACTCCTGCGCGGTGGACGGGAGCGGCAGGAGCAGGAGGCAAGCCCTGACAAGCACCTTCACTTGGAGACTCCTTTCCTCTGCAGGGAAGCATGTATCTCAGCGACCGTGAGGGCACGCCGCTCTCCTCGCCGCAAAATGACCCTCACTCCGGTAAAGCGGGCGTAGCGGCTCACAAAGAATCCGCGGTAGCCGCTGTTGAGATTCACGGGAAGGCTGCACCAGGCTCCACCCCGGAAGATCCCCTGGCGTTGATGAATCTTGCGATCAGACTCCAGCGTCTGATCAAGGGGATCGATACGTCCCCCAACATTCTTCTTGTAGAAATCCGCCGCCCACTCGGACACGTTGCCATGCATGTCATGCAATCCCCAGGCGTTGGGCCGATAGCTTCCAACGATGGCCACGGCGGCTCCAACCCCGTCATCGAGATCCTTGCTGGCGTAGATGTAGGCATCTTCGCTGAACTTGCCCTTCGCCTGGTAGAGAGACCGGTCCGCAAAATTCGCAAAGAGACGGAGATCCCGTTCCGAGGCCGGGTAATCTTCTGTCGATCCGGCCCGGCAGGCATATTCCCACTCGGCTTCGGTGGGCAAATCATAGGACCAACCCTTCGGGGCCGTGAGCTTGGCGAGAGCCGCGATGGCGGTGTCGCGATTCGTGCAGATGGCCGGTGTGTTCTCAAGGTGCCCCTTCAACTTCAGCCGTGAATCTCCAACCACGGAAGACTTCATGTCGATGCTGCGCGCCTGGGCCTGGGTGAGCTCGTACCTGCTCATCCAGAAACCGTTGCTGATCGCGACCTCGCGCGGGCGGGCATCCTCAAATTCAGCAGTTCCCATCGTGAAGCTGCCCGCGGGGCACCACACGAACGGGATCCCGTTCTCATCGAGCCAGTGATCGCCCGACTCTCCGGCAACAAGCGTTCCCGGAGGAGAAACAACAGGGAGCATTTTCTGGCGCAGACTGAATGCCTTGCTTGTGCCCAGCGTAAGCGCGCAATGAGGAGAAAGGAGATTGTGGGTATGCCCCCCTCTGTCGAAACTATCGGCCAGTGTTTCGGCCAAGTCCGCTCCCGCGCCCCCTTCCCTGCTGAAATAGATCGAAATCGACGCCTCCTGGGCGGGGTTGAGTCTCAGGAAACGCCCGTTGTCGAGGGCCTTGAGGTAAGTGGCGCCATCTTGGTCAAGGTCGCGGACGTTTTCGAAGTCGAGGACCATGAGATGGTGCGCGCTCACCGCGGGAACGGCCTCGAGCATGCGCTCGTCGGGGATGCTTCCATTCGTTCCCCTGCCGGCTGAAGGCACATGGCCGCCGAGCTGCAGAAGATGTCGGCGCTGGCGATTGATCTTCCGGACCTCGAGATCGCCGCAGTAGTAGAGGATACTCTTGCCAAGAGGGGCCAGGCCACGTCGAAAGGCCGCGTAGGCATGGCAACCGTTCTTCCTAGCGTCACGGACGAAGGTTACCGTAAACCCCTGCGCCTTGAGCTCCCTCTCGAGAGCCTCAATCTTGGCCGCATTCCTGCCGTTCCCGCTCGCATCAAGAAGAAGAGCCTGGCGGAATTCCCGGTCCTGGCCTGCCAGGCTGCCGGCCAGGACACAAGACAGGGCGATCCAGCTCCAAGAGTAGCGGGAACGCATCATGCCAACAGTTCGGGAAGGGTCCCCCGCTGTGTCTCCGGGGAGAGCGCACTGTCGGTTCCGCCGAAGTAGCCTGCCTGCACACCGGCCGCTCTCAGCAGGGTGGTGTAAAAGGAACCAACCGTGCGGTGCCCTGCGTTCCCATGACCCGGATAGCTGAGGTAGCGGCCACCCAGTTTGAGGGCACGGCTGAGATTACCCAGAACCACCAGGGGCCATTCATAAGCTGTTGAATGGTGGGTATCCGGAGCGTCGCTCATGAAAACGATGACGGTATTGTCCATCATGGTTCCGGCCCCCTCGGGAATACTCTCAAGACGTTTCACCATGCGCGCCATGACTCCGAACAGCCAGCCACGGTACTTCAGGTAGGAAGCGGTGCCCTTGGCCTCCCGGCTGTTCCCCCCGCTATGCCCGATGGAGTGGAGGGTATCTTCGATTCCGATGCCAAGATAAGGCTGCACGTTATACTCGGTGGCCGAGCAGGTAATGGTCGCAACGTTGCTGAGTCCCCCGATAAGAGCAGTGGCCGCAATTTCGAACTGGGCTTCCATGCGTTCCGTCGCCACTTCGGAGGTGAACCGGTTGTCCATCGGCTTAATCGACCTCGCGAGGACTTTGCGATTCCTGAGGAGACTGTCCTGGCGTCTGGCAAGCTCATCGTAGGCGGAGAGATAGGCCTCGATCTCGACTCCGCCGACCGGGCCCAGCTGCTTCTGCGCCTTCTTGATGTCCTCGACCATGTAGTCGAGCAGGTTACGCTTCAGGTGAAAGCGGCGCTCAGCCTTTCCTCCGGCTGCCACACTGAAGAAGGCGTTGTAGGCATTTTCCGGATTGAGCAATACCGGCAGCGACTTGTGGGGCGCCGTCGCGGTCATGTTCATGAGCGCACCTCGACTGCTCGCAGACATCCCAACCCCCACCCAAGGCAGGATTCCCGGATTGGCCCGGCCGAGCCGGTAATCAATGGTTTCGTTGACTGGCGAGCGACTCGCCTCCGAGGTGCGGAACAGGCCCAGCGATCCACCGTGAACGGAATGCCCGCCCCCGGTACACCGGCCGGAGAGCCCCTGAATCACGGTAAGGCGGTCCTGCAGTTCCTCAAAAGCTTCCATGCCCTTGGGCAATTTGTGGTCGAACAAGGAGAACTCCTGAAAGGAATGGCGCTCCCTGAACGGCAGGAAAGGAATCGTCTCAGGGCAAACCTGGATACCATCAAGACCATTACTCTGAATAACGAACACGAAGCGTGGACTGGGAGGGGTCCCTTCTGCATTGGCCAGGACGCGTGAGGCCATCGGTTGAAGCAAGGCCGCCCCTGAGCCGAGGGTCAGGCCTTTGAGCACATGGCGTCGCGAGGTCATTCTGGATGCGGACCACAACAGTGGACTCCTCCTCTCTATTCGAATAGCGGGGCGGAAGTCGAGAGCAACAGGGGACCTGCCAGACAAAAACGAACCCGAAAACCCGGATAATAACCACCCTGGAGAAGTCCCCGACCCCGCCTCGAGATCCCCGACCTCATTCTCCCGGTCCTCCCTTCGGGCGGGAAGATCCCGTTTGCCCAATCGCGCAAAGGGCCTATCATCCCGGCATCCTATGAGCCGTGTTCCCATTACGCTGGCCGCCATGTTTTGCACCATCCTCTCCGGAGTTGCTCCGGCTGAGGAAAATGCTCCTGCGCCACAGAAGCTTGATCTCGAAAAGGGGCGCCGGTTCTGGTCCTTCCAGCCACTCAGAACCATCAAGCCTCCAGATGTGAATGACGAGTCCTGGGTGCGTAACCGCATAGACCGCTTTATTCTCGCCGCTCTCGAGAAGCAGGACCTGTCCCCGAACCCGGAAGCCTCCCGGCGCACCCTCTTCCGGCGGGCCATGTTTGGCCTCTGGGGACTTCCTCCGGAACCAGAAGCTCTCGGAAACTACCTCGGTGATGATTCCCCGGAAGCCTATGAAAAACTCGTCGACAAGCTACTGGCCAGCCCCCACTACGGAGAGCGGTGGGCCCGCCACTGGCTGGACCTCGCCCGTTTTGCAGAAAGCAATGGCTACGCCTTCGACAAGGATCGCGCTGATGCCTACCACTATCGCGACTTCGTCATCAAGGCGCTGAACGAGGACATGCCCTACGATCGCTTCGTCCGTTTGCAGATTGCAGGCGACCAGATGGAGCCGGAGAACTACATGGCCCAGGCCGCTACCGGCTTCCTCGCTTCCGGCCCCTTCACCTCCCAGCAGACCCAGAAGGAGCGGGAGCGCAGTCGCTACGAGCAGCTCGACGACATCGTCCATACCATGGGGACATCCATGCTCGGACTCACCATCGGATGCGCCCGGTGTCACGACCACAAATACGACCCAGTGCCGATCAGTGACTATTACCGCCTCGTCTCCTGTTTTGCCGAGACTGGTTTCCAGAACCACGCCCACGACCCCGACCCGGCCAAGACGCTCGCAGACAAGAAACGCTTTGAAGAAGCCCACAAGCCACTGGTTGACGCCAGGGCCCGTTTTGAAAAGGACGTTCTCCCGGCCCGTCTCTCCGAATGGAGCACCGGGAGAAACAAACCGGCTTCCTCCGAAACACTCGGCACCTGGCATCACATCGGACCCTTTGGCGCGGCGGACTTCAAGAAGGCCTACAACGAGGCCTTTCCCCCGGAACAGGAAATCGACCTCGCCAAGGGCTATGATGACCGTAAGTGGGTAGCCCGGCCGGAGTGGAAGGACGGGGTGATTCACAATACGCTGAATGGAGACAACAGCGCAAATTACCTCTTCCGGACCATCGAGGTCTCCGAGGCGCGCCCCCTTCCCATCTCCCTCGGGAGGGACGATGCCATTAAGGCCTGGCTCAATGGCGAGTCCGTCCTCGCAAAGGAAGTGCAAGGTGGAGTGGCCAAGGATCAGGACCGGATTACCCTGCAGCTCCGGGCCGGCTCCAACCAGCTCCTGCTCAAGATTGTCAACGGGGGTGGAGGCTCCGGCTTTTACTTCAGCACCAACCCCGATGTGCCAGAGAATATCGAGAACCTTCTCGCCCTCGCCCCGGACAAGCGTAACGAAAAACAGGCCCAGGAACTTCTCAAGTGGTTTGCCCCGCGGGACCCCGACTGGAACAAACTGAACCAGGCCGTGGAGGAATACGCCAAGAAAGCTCCGAAGCCGGCCCTAGTGAACATCTACGCGGCCCGTAAGGGGGGAGCGACCTACAACTTCGGGGGTGACACCAGGAAAGTCTATTTCCTCGAGCGTGGCGAATCCAACGCCAAGCAGGAACTCGCCACCCCGGCCTTCCTTCGCGTCCTGCAGGCGCGGGAAACCACTGAAGCCTATTGGCTTACCGCCAGCGAGAACCGCCCTCCGCGCGTTGCCCTCGCCCACTGGCTCACCGACGAGGAACGCGGGGCCGGACATCTGCTCGCCCGTGTGATCGTGAACCGCCTCTGGCAGCACCACATGGGACATGGGATCGTAAAGACCCCCAGTGATTTCGGGACTCAGGGAGCCGCCCCCACTCATCCCGGGCTCCTCGACTACCTCGCCGCTGAACTCATCCGCCACCGCTGGCAGCTCAAACCGATTCACAGGATGATCATGATGAGCGCCGTCTATCGACAGCAGGGAGGCTCCAATGAAGCAGCCCGCAGGATTGATCCGGGGAACCGTCTCTGGTGGCGACGGGGGGCCACCCGCCTTGAGGCGGAAGTCATCCGTGATTCCCTCCTCGCGGTCAGCGGGACACTCGACAAACGCATGTTCGGCAAAGGCACGGTGGACCAGCGCCAGACCAGGCGCAGCATCTACCTGACAGTGAAGCGCAGCAGCCTCGTGCCCATCCTCCAGCTCTTCGATGCACCGGATGCCATGCAGAGCATTGGCAAGCGCATCTCGACCACCGTCCCCCCTCAGGCGCTGGCCATGATGAATTCTCCCTACGTCAGAGAGATGGCGGAGAAATTCGCCCAGCGAATCCGTCCCGACGACAAGGTGCCTGCCGACGAGGTTGTGCGGAGAGCCTACACCCATGCCCTTGCCCGCTCCCCGACTCCCGGCGAGCAAGAGCAGATGGTCGCCTTCATCGAGGGACAGGCCGCCTCCTACGGGAGCGACTCACAGGCCATGAAACTCGCCGTCGAGGACTTCTGCCAGACCGTGATCTGCCTGAACGAATTCATCTTTGTAGACTGACATGAGCAATTCCCTTTTCTACGATACCCGCCGCGATTTCCTCCAGAGGGCCGGGCTGGGCTGCGGCTCCCTTGCCCTGACCAAGCTCCTCACGGAGGAAGGCCTCCTCGGACAAGCTGTCTCCCCGGTCGAATCCTCCGGACCCGTTCCCGGACCACATTTCACGCCCAGGGCCAAGTCGGTGATCTGGCTCTTCATGCCCGGCAGCCCCTCCCAGGTAGACACCTTCGACTACAAGCCGGAGCTCCAGAAACGCAACGGGGAAAAACTTGAGGGTGCCGACCCCAAGACCGGTTTCTTCACGACCAATGGCAAGATCCTCGCCTCTCCCTTCGAGTGGAAGCAGCATGGGGAATCCAGAACCTGGGTGTCTGAAATCTTTCCGAACATGGCGAAGCACGTGGACGACATGGCCTTCCTTTATTCCTGCTTCTCCCAATCGAACAACCACACCCCGGCGATGCTCGAGATGAACTCCGGCATGTTCCTGCAGGGACGCCCCGCGATGGGATCCTGGGTGACCTACGGGCTGGGAAGCGAGAATCAGAACCTCCCCGGGTTCGTCGTCCTGCACGGAGCCATGCCGCGTGGTGGGAAACCAATCTGGGCCCCCGGCTTCCTTCCCCGGAAGTTCCAGCCGACCGCAATCAACGGGACCAACCCCATCGGAAACCTCGCGCGGCGCAAGGACATGGGCGACCAGCACCAGCGCGCCCAGCTCGACATTCTGAGGGCGATGAACCGGGCCCATGGGGAGCCCCGTTCCCTTGAGCGGGATCTCGCCGCCCGGATCGAGTCCTTTGAACTTGCCTACCGGATGCAGACTGCAGCACCGGAAGCCATGGATGTCGACCAGGAGTCCAAGGCTACCCAGCAGGCCTATGGGGTGGACCAGAAGGAAACCCAGCTCGTCGGCCGGCAGTGCATCATGGCCCGGCGCCTCGTGGAGCGAGGAGTGCGCTTCGTGCAGCTCTACGCCGGGACCAACGGCGGGGGGGGCGGAGTGGCCGACGTCCCCTGGGACGGTCATAATGACATTGGGGCCAACCACCGTATCGCAGCCAGGAGCGTCGACCAGCCTATTGGAGCGCTTCTCGCGGACCTGAAGTCCCGGGGAATGCTTGACGACACCCTCGTGGTCTGGGGTGGTGAATTCGGAAGGACCTCGGATGCGCAGAGCGGAAAGGGGCGCGACCACAATCCCAATGCCTTCACGATGTGGATGGCCGGGGGCGGAATCAAGGGCGGAGCCCACTACGGAGCCAGTGACGAATTCGGCTACAAGGCCGTGGAGAACAGGGTCAGTGTCAACGACCTGCATGCCACGATCCTTCACCTCCTCGGCATTGACCACGAACGCCTCACTTACTTCTTCAACGGGCGAGATTTCCGCCTCACGGACGTCGCCGGCAAGGTGATCAACGAGATCCTCTCCTGACGAGGCTCCGCTCTCCGGCGCCAGTTCACCCGCATCCCGGTCCCGGCCCACAGGGCCCGGGAAAGCGTTCTCCTCCCCGGCGACTCGCGGCAACGTCCACCCTCCTGCACGAATACCTTATCCGCGCCCTTCCAGCAACCGCCCGGCTTGCCGGCTCAAATAGGAAACATGGCGCTCAAGGCACCGCCTGACCAGTGGCAGCACAAAACGCCAAACATGCCCATTGTATGTGCCCAGGCAATCAATCAGCTTCAGGAGTCCGTCGGTGGCCAGGACGACGTTTTCAACATTTGGATGGTGCATCCATATGCCAGCGCTGCGGATGAAATCGTAGAGTTCGTCCAAAGCAGCCTTGACCCCTTCAACATCCCCATGTGCATCGAGGGCCTGTCGTAAAGTCGGTGCCGGCCCGCCGTCATGATTCTGGAAATAATCAAAGACCAGACCGCGTCCCAGATCCGTGACCTGCCACCCATAAAGACGCGGCAGGTGCCGCCAGATAGCCTCCTCCCCACGGCGGATGGAAGATTGCCGATAAGCACGCACTTAAAGCCGGTTATCGTCTCGCCAACGGGTCGGCATCATCTTATGGAAAAGGCTGCGCGCATCCATTTGCTGGCGAATATGCCTCAAGCGGGCGATTTTGATACACAATGCCCGTTTTCGGGGTGCCGAAACACTCGCCGCCGATTGCCCCTGCCAATTGGGGCTGTTCCGGCCCGAGACAATTTTCGGGCATCAAACAGCATTGCCATGGGAGTCCGTGGCATGAATTAAGAACTCTCCGGGAAACCCCATCTCCATGCCTTCCGGAAACCAGCTTGCTTGAACAGCTCTTAACAGAAAATGCCTCTTGCCTTGCTGGCTGACGGATCTCTCCTTGGGACCCTCTGGAGGAGCGGCGACATCTTAACAATCGAGAACCAACCAGGACCGGACTGCATGGCAATGGGAGGACACGATCCCCGGCATGAAAAAGGTCACCGCTTCCGCGATCCTTACATCATCTCAACAGGAAAGGAGATTGCGATAATCTCAGATAGCCCGGCAAACTTCAGCCGCACATTATTTGATATGAATTCAGGCTTCTATGCGCCTGTCAGGGTAAGCGGATTGGCAAGGCCGTGGCGCCCTGCCGTCGATACCAGCTTCGAATGCCATGAGAACAACGAGACAAAGTGGCTTCCAGTGCCACGACAACCTGGAGCATGAACGAGATTGAAGCACATACCGGCACTCTGCGAACCAGGGTGCGCCAGATCATTCACGGGAGGGATACCGCCCTTGGCGGACTCTTCGATATCGCAATCATGATTGCCATCATTGCGAGCATCTGCCTGATCGCATTCACCATCGATCCCGGCATGGACCGGTGGTCCGCCACCTTGAATGGCATGGAATGGTTTTTTACCATGCTCTTTACCATCGAGTATGCGCTGCGCCTCTGGACCGCGGAGTCCTCCCGGCTCTACGCACGCAGCTTTTTCGGCATCATCGATTTACTCGCCATCCTCCCGGCATATGTCATTCTCGTCGTCGGGCCGGAGATGGAGTATCTCGCCGTGTTACGAGCACTGCGCGTAGCGCGCATAATCCGGGTTTTCAGGCTCTTTGCGGATGTCGGCCGACTACGCACCACCTTTGCGATCTTCCTAACCCTGATGACAGGGGGATTCATCTGGTATTTCCTGCGCACGCCCGAGCGCACCGTTATCGTCCTCTCCACCGGCTCAGATAGCGGCCTGTATCACCGAATGGGCCGGGAGGTGAAAAACGTGGTCGAATCGGCACACCCCGACCTCACTATCGAACTCCGAACCAGCGGCGGAAGTAACGATAACATCCGGGCGCTTGAAAATGGAAAAGCCCAGATCGCCCTCGTCCAGAACGATGACGTGAGCGGGGAGAGCGTTCGCAGTATCGCCGCCCTGCACCCGGAGATCCTCCACCTCATCAGCCGGGTTGATGCAAATATCCGGACTCTTGAGGACCTGACCGGCAGGCGGGTTGCAACCGGCGCACCGGGAAGTGGCACCCGGCAGATTACCCGGGAACTCCTCGCTTTTGCCGATATATCGCTTGATGCGGATCAAGCCAGGCCCCTCTCAACGGCAAAAGCCATCTCACAGCTGGAAAACGGAGAAATCGATGCAGCCTTTTTCCTGAGTGGCCTCGGCTCTTCCGAAATCCGCGAAGCCATGGCCAACCCGGGCCTCACCCTTTCAGGCATTCATGTCGGCGAATCCGACACCGGGGCTGAGGCCACCGCGACCCGGTTCACTGAAGGGTTCCGGATCTATTATCCCAATGTCGCGCCTCACTCAATTCCCCAGATGGCCTACGAGGGGCGCCCTGCCAGCCCAATAGCCTCGCTCAGCGTGCAGGCCATCCTCGCATGCAGCGCCGGACTCGATCAGGATGTTGTCGTCAGGGTCACCCGTACGCTTTTTGAAAAGCGCGCGATCCTGTCGAGCAGGGAAACAGCCTTTTCCTACCTCAACGAGTCCACAACCCGGTCCGGACTGCAGTTTCCATTACACAGGGGCGCAGAAAACTACTACTTTCGTCAGGAACCCGGCTTCCTCGCTGAGAATGCAGAAACCATGGGATTCCTTCTCACCCTTGTCCTCCTGGCTTGGAGCGCCGTAAACTGGTTTCGGAAGTGGTATTCGCAGAATCAGAAAAACCGTATCGACACCTATTACAGGGCCGTCGATACGATCATTCAGCGTCTCAATGACCCCGTAACCCTGCAGGAACTGGACGAACTCGAGAGCGAGTTCCTGAAGATCCGCAAGCAAGCCGCGGATGAACTGGTCCGGGAAAAGCTCGCTGCGGACGAATCGTTCATAATCTACCAGAACATGCTGAACGTCTGTCAGTCGATGCTGTTCCGTATCCGGGAGAGGACGTAGCCGCGGCCGGAAAGCGGCGCGAGGAGAGCCCGGTGACGGGACACCCGGGAACAAGCACAGGCGCTCACAGCAGCTAAACCCACGGCTTCATTCCGGCTGCAGCCACCCTTTTCTCTCCGCCAGCACGTTCCGCCCGGGGCCTCACCTCATCACTTCGATGACGCAGGCAACGACGACAATTCAAGGACCGCCAACAGGACAACTGCTCCGCGCCCCGGGCTCCGCGCTCCCTCTTTCGCAGCCACATCCACGAGGCTTCCCTTTCCTCGCACAGCCCCCTCCACCAGCCGCCGTCCGACGCCTTTATGTCACTCTTTCAAATTGCCTTTCACACCCCTGCCTCCTAGGATCCCCCTGCATCCTGAGTGGATTTGAGCCCGCAAGGGCAAGGGTCCCGGCAACCTGTCGCGGAGACGACAAGGTGCCTGTGCCAGCTGGCACGATGCGCGGTCCGAGAGGGCTGAACGAAGGTCTCCTGCAGGATGCGCTGCCCGCGCCCTTGCGACAGCTCTCGTTCAGCCCGGCCGCGACTCCTGGTGTTTCTCCGCCTCACCGGAACCAGCATCATGAACCAAGCACCAGGCAAGAATACCGTCCACCTCGCCAGCAAGGCGCGGTCCGCCAATCCAAATCATCACCTCACCAACAATAATGGAACCTGGTGGTGCCAGTTAACCGTCCACGAGGGGCCATTTTCCCGGCGCCTGCGTTTTTCCCTGAAGACCAGCGAAGTCGCTGCCGCGCGGGAACGCCGGGACCGGGTCCTTGCCCGGCTCGCCTCCGGCATCCGGCCCCGGCAGCGGCCGGTTCCATCCGAAACTGGAGCAAAGAACCACTAGGGAAAGGCTCTACCAACCAATGGTCCATACCCCCTGATATCATGAACTTGTTTTTGAACGAATTTCACCATGAAGACGCCAACGACTGATATACCGCCCGACTACCTCGCCTTCCAGCCAGGCTCCTACTGGGAAGACGGCGACCCCCTCACCGCCATACTTCGCAACGTGAAGGGCACCAACCGGCGCGAGATGATCACCGACTACTGGAATGCGGGGAAGGTCGAGGACCTGGAATCCGCTCTTCTGGCTGACAACCCTGATCGCGACCTGCAGGGCTTCCTTGAGTCCCTCCATCCTTCCTGGATGGGCGGGGAATACCTCCCCGAACTCGGCCCCACCGAGATCGAGATCGCCCGCATCGAACTCCAGTCCACCACCTCGGATGTCATCAGCATCCGGGCCCGGAGGGAGCCTGACGATGACCTCATCCACTACCGGGTCGTCGACGAATATGAAACCCCCTTCCAGATCCAGCCCGCGACCTCCTCCACGCCCCTCTCGCAGGGAGAACTGATTTCCCTCATCGACACCGCCGAAGGGGGAGGCGAAGGAGGCCTCGCTCATTGCTACAACCTCATGAACAACAGTGTCCTCGGAGACCCGGACTCCCTGCGTCATTTCACGACCGTCAGCTCGCCGATCTACCCGGACCTCTTCGCCCACTACGACACCGAGCATGCACAGTGGTGCAAGCAATCCCAACTCCATCAGGACAGAGAATGGCAAAGCTAAGTGAGAAAGACCTGGCAGCGAAGCGTCTGCGGAGAAAAGGCCTGATCGTGCAGGCAAAACCAGATGATCCAATCTACTCAAGGGGCTGGCAGATCGGCTCGGCGCTCGTCTTCAGGCAGTCCACAACGGATCCTGAGGCGGGAAATCTGAATCAACCGGAGGGCAATCTGGAGTCGCACGGCCCGGATGAGGAGCAAGCGCAGGCGGATGAGGGAGGCTGAGGAACCCCCCTGGCCTTCTCCCCCGGGATCGAGAAACTCAAAACGGGCAGAAGCGGGGCAAAAGGCAGGCTTGCCAGCGGGACGGGAAGCCCTTTCAGCGTTCATCCGCAAAACGGACCCGAAGCCTGAAAAACCTCGCCCCGTCCCCCGCGGAAACCTGGTAACCGAAGCTTACCTTCTCGAAACCTGCCCGGACAGGCAGCCGCGATCTTTCCACGAACCTGCCTTGGTCTGCGGTCCAGGTCAGAAGATCCCGGGACGTCTCTAATTCGTAGATGAGACAGGGAAAGCCAACCCGTTGCTGGAACGAAATTTCCATGCAGGGCCGTATTCCAGGTTCCTCCACGCTCGCAACAACAACACCCTCATCTGCTTCCATCGGATTGGATCCCAGGGCGTATTCAAGAATGACCGCAAGACCATCACTGTCGACGTCCGTATTATCCCCGCTCACGAGGGGGTTTTCGAGTTGGGCAGTCGTGAAGACCCTCCTTCGCCAGCCCTCATAGGAGACCCGTAGTGGGGGCGGAGCAAACACGTAATCAATGGCCCCGACAAATTCCGGATTGGATCCATCGCTCCAGACCCCGATTCTGAACGGCCCACCGGGAAAGATTCTCAGATCGCTTCCTGTATGATCACGGAAGCGGCCCTTCCGAGAAAGCACATAGGTCTGGGAGGTGGTTCGCGTGCGATACGGACTGATGAGGGGCACCGCGTCTTCCAGTGCCTCCCCGATGTTGAAATTCTCCCTCGATTGCAGGAAGGGCACTCGGTTCTGCCAGCTCACCTCGGTTCCGATGATGCCCCGTCCGTAGATGTCATATCCAGTGACGGGGTTGCGATCCCTGTCGAGCGAGAGAAACAGGCTTGGTGAATCCTCAAAGGTATTTACTGCCACCGCGCCATTGTATTCGACACGAATAAAGAAGTGTTCGAGATCATTGGCGACCTTGACGGACACGATGTCAGGAATTCCATCCCCGACCGGGTCGCTCAAGGCGGGAGGAATGCCCTCCCATGCGTCAGGATTCTCCCCAACCGGGTATTCCACGAACTGGGAGAAAATCCCCCTCGGAGTGGCCCTGAGAACCCGCTCGTTCACTTCTTCATGGCCCAGGCGGTCCTCGGCACGAACTGCGAAACAGTATTCCACCCCGTTCGTCAGGTTCTTCACCGTGTATTCGAAGGGAAACGAGCGCGGGCCGCTTCCTGAGGAATAGTTCCACGGAGTTGTCATCTCCACCCGCGGAACCTTCGTGGCCGTATCAAACCGGAACTCACTGCTGGCACTGTAGTAGATGTTATAGCCAACCGGCCCGCTTTGATCCCGTGCCACGTCCCACCGTAACGTTACCTCTCCATCTCCCGGAACGACTTCCTGCAGGCCAATCCGTGCCTCGCTCGAAAAGGTTGAGTCCCACGCGGGTGCGGAAAGATCCGGATTCTTTTCATTCCACAATTCGGATTCCGTGCGAAATGGGGTAGCGTTCACAAGCCTCGTGGTCCGGTAGAGGGGCCACCCTTGAATGAGTTGTGATTCGCGATAAGCGCTGGGCCCCGGGATTCCGGGATCATCCGCGGAATAATAATCGAGTGAGAAGATCGAAAACCCGTCAGGCCTCTGGGACTCCGCATTCAGCTTGGGAGCCAGATAGGATCTGTTATTCAGGAAAAAGGGCGATGGGCGACCGGCAGAGTTACTATCTGTATAGTAGCCCTCAAAGAGCACGGCATTGAGGACCGCCCGGGGGCTGAAACGGTAGTGCTCAAGATTCGGATCATGAAAAAACAGGCCCCGGTTTCCCATCATCACCTTGTCGGGAAAGTCCGCCGCGATTGTATGCAGCAAAGCACTCAGACCCGGGGCGGTCCATTCGTACTGGGTCGTCCCATAGGAATTGGGAGCGGCCACATCGAGGGTATCAACGAGCAGGCCATCGCAACCATACCCAGCGCCCACCCTGCGGGTCAGGAGCTCCAGGATCCCGGCCTTGCCTTCTGTTTCCTTGGTGGAGTTCCTGAGCACTTCTTGCCAGGCGGCATCCCCCGCGTTGACGTAATACCCCCCGAAGGCAGAGTTCCGATCCGGCAGTCCATCATGGGCAATACTCTGCCCCCCTTGGAGCACTCCATCATCAAGGTAATAAGAGGCATACTGCAATCCACCGGGAGACGGACGACCATCCGCATCGATGTTCCGCAGGGTCTTGATCCCCGGCGGCCTCGGATCGACACGAGGACCCTGACCATTCCCGGGAAAGGGCGCCCCGGGCCGACCGTCCTCTCCTGCCGAAATGTAGCCAAGCACAAGAACATCATCTCCGGTCCCTCGACTTCGGTCCGGGCCGGACTGAATGTCCGCAATCTGCGCCGGGGAAACATTGCTTACCGTCGGATGAAGGATGACCAATCGGTAATGATCCCGGGCAAAGGAAACCTGCTCATTCGTCCAGTTCCCGTAATACGCAAGGTAGTGATACCCGGCGCTTACCCCGGCCAGCCCTGTTCTCTGGCTCATGGCGGTGCCGCTACCGAAAGACAGGCACAGGATGACTACGAGGAATCTCATCAAGGGGTCATGGCTTATTCTTCCATCAGCGGCTGGTTGAGAATAACACGCATCAAGGCCCGAGGAATAGCCTCATGAGTCTGGATGACCTTTTCAATGAGGCGACGGAGGCACCTTTCGGCATGAAACCGCTTGAGCGCATCAATAGGCTGCCTGATGAAACAGCTGCGGTGCCCAATCCGAATTTGCCATGATCATGGATGTCAGGCAGGCCGACATCCATCTTCTACACAGCCTCGTAAGGCTTGTATGTGACCCCTTCCTCCTTGGCATCTAAAACATCAGTCCTCAGTTTGCGAAGATGGATCCGAGGGAGCGCGAGGAATTTTCCGAGCTCAGGCGCGAGCAACAACGCTTACAGGATGAGCTCGCTGGCCTGAACCGCAAGCTCCAGGACCTGGAAACGCGGCTGGTTCAAGGCGAAGAACCCGGACAGTCAACGGTCGAGGAGGCTGACGCCCCTGTCGTGGACAAGGTGGAAGCTCAGCGCGAGACTCCCCCACCCCTCCCCGAAGCTGCTAGGACCCCGCCGCCCGTTGCGTCGAACGTGGAGGCAGCGATGCCAGCCAGTAAACAAGTCTTCAAAGAGTTCGCGAAGGAAATGGCCGAAGCTCTGCCACCCGAGGAGGGAAGGCCTGCGCCAATAACACACCCCTCGCCCAACCTCCCTTCATCGCCGAAACCTGCGGACGATGGTGCAGCGACGAAGGAGCCGGGAGGAGCACAAGCATCCTCCCCGGGCAACTGGGAACTCAATCTCGGCCAAGTCTGGTTCGTGCGCATCGGCGTGGGCCTCCTTCTGACCGGCTTGGTCTTTCTCAGTCTCTACGCCTACAAGAACTGGATCTTCAATGCGACCGCGCTGGTGAAAGTGTCCTTCTTCTTTGCGGTCTCGCTCGCCATGGTCGGCGGCGGTTACTTCATCGAACGCCGGAAGCAGGAGCTGCGGCAATATGGTCAGGTGCTCTCTGCCGGTGGTCTGGCGGCGGGGTACTATACGATATACGCCACGCACTTCGTGCCGGCCCTCCAGGTCATAGGCAGCCCGATCGCCGCCGCCATTCTGCTCTGCCTGTGGGCGGGTGGCATGTTGGCTTATTCGGCATGGAGGCAGAGTCGCATCCTCGCGGTGATGTCTATTGGCCTCGCTTACTATGGCACGGTGATCAACCCCTCTGGCTGGATCTCGCTGTTCTCCTCGCTGGTGCTGTCCGCCTCGGCGGTGTTCCTGCTCATCCGCTACCGCTGGGCCTGGGTTGGCGCCCTCAGCCTGATCTCCGCCTACCTTTCCCTCGCCTTCTGGACAAGCATGGTGGAACACGACGTTACCGAGCCGGTGCGCATCACCTATCTCGCCTGCACCTGGTTGCTCTTCGCCTTCGCCCTGCAGGTGCCACAATCCAAGGTCATTGGACAAAGCCTGCGGCGCGCGATGCTTGGCATCAACAACACGGCCTTCTGGGCCTTGGTGGTGTTCCACATTCCCAAGCTCTTCCCGTCGCGTTGGCTGCATCCTGAAAACGTCACTCTGCAACCCCACGATCAGATCGGCTGGATTTCGGTGGGCATCGGTGCGGCGTGGATGGCCATCGGCGCACTGACTTGGCGGCGCGGCGCTTGGCGCAGGGAGTATGTCATGCTCTGGGGCTTCCAAGGCCTGTTCATCGCCACGCTCGGCCTGATGATCGCAGCCTCTGGCTATTCGCGCTTCCTGATGCTCGCCGCCGAGGCCTGCGTGCTGATGGCCGCCGCGCGTTGGCTGGCGCCTCAGTGGACCCGCCTCGCCGCCATCGTCTGCTTCATGGCCTCGGCTGTCTTCGCCCTGCTGGAGGGCGCGGAGGCCTTCGGCGATCCCGTGCCGGGAGGACTGGGCTACCTGTTCACCGCCCTCTTCGGATTTGGCTTCATCAGCCTCCTGCGCCGCGACGTTGTGCGCAGCAGCAATGCGCAGCTCGCCAGTTTCTACGGCAGGCTGGGCCGGGTTGCTCCGCTGTGCTTCGCTTGGATTCCCTGGGCGATGCTGGTTTTCGGCACCATCATGCGTTGGGATCAGGAATGGGCCCTGATCGGACTGATCGGCGCCCCGCTGGTGACCGTGACGCTCAGGTTGTTCTGTGAGCGCGACGAGACCCTCGATGTCCCCCTGCTCTCACCGCTGGTGGTGCTCTTTGCCGGTGCATGGTTGATGCAGTGGCAACTGATCCTGCCCAACTGGTCCTACCTCGTCGCCACGGCATTGCTCGCGCCCTACTGGCTGCTCGCGGACTCCCTGCGTCACAGCTCAAGCGGTCTGCACAAGCAGGTTCCTCTGTTTGCCATCCGGTGGGTCGAATGGATCGCCGCAGCGGTAATGGCCTTCCTCCTCTTGCACTGGCTGCTGACCGTGGATTCGCGGGCCTTTGCCTTGCTGACAGTCGCGCCCCTCATCGCCCTTGCCGGCAGTGTGATCTACGTGCTGACCCGCCGCTGTAGTCTGGCGCTGCTGCTCGGCCTCTTCCATATCGGCGCCATCCTCTATCATTTCGACGCGCCCCATCACTGCGGACTGCTGATGAGCGCAACCCCGCTGATCGGAGTGGTGGCGCATCTGGCCCTGGGCGAATGGAAGTTCAAGGCTGAGATCATCAAGTTTTTGCGTCCCTGGGCGGGCATCGGCATCTGCCTCACCTTTTCGGGAATGCTCGTGAATCAGAATTGGGGCCACCCGTTCCTGTGGATCACTCTCTCGAGCGCCCTCTGGCTGGCCTACAGCTTCTTCCACAAGCATGGCACCGCGGCCATCACTGGCAGTCTGCTTCCCCTGTTCTTCATTTCACTGTTTTACGCCTTTGCTGATCCGGACGACTGGAAGGGCTACCTCTGCCTGCCCATCCTTCCCGTCGCCGCCCTCCTCGTCCGCCAGCTCGACTACCAATCCCTGGCCTCTTGGGCGGCCTTCCGCCGGATCGGCGGCTTGGTCGGACTGATCCTGCTGGGTATGAAACTCAGCCGCCACGTGCAAGAGGTCTTCGATGCCGGGCGCTCGATCAGCTGGGGGCTTTATGCGGTGGTGCTGTTCTCCATCGGGCTGAGCTTCACTGACCGGCTGTTCCGCCGCTTCGGCCTGTTCTATCTGGCCATCGCCCTGGTCCATGTCCTGTTTGTCGACGTGATGAAACTCGATACCCTCGGTCGCATTCTCAGCTTCATCGTGCTGGGCGGAGTCCTGCTGCTGCTGGGCTTCCTCTACAACCAGTATCAGGACAAGATCAGGAAGTACCTCTGAACAACGGACCGGGCCGCCGTCCTGAGATAGGAACCTCCTGCCAATATCGGGTGTTCCACGAGCCGCTAACCCTGAACCCGGCCAAGCCGCAGACTCAGGCGACGAGAGTAGAGTGCCCACAGAATTGAATTACTTGAGTTGCCGTAGTCATCGCCACAGTGTTGTCGGACCAAAATCCCAGACCCCCAACCCCGTGGCGAGTGGACCTCATGGATATCCTAGCTCGGCGAAGAGGCCTGAAAGTGGCCCGCAACTCTCGGCGATCGCCTTCTCGGCGAGCTCAAAATTATCTGCATTCCACTCATTATTAGAGTGGTGGGCAGGAAAGGATTCGAACCTTTGAAGGCGTAAGCCAGCAGATTTACAGTCTGCCCCGTTTGACCACTTCGGTACCTACCCTTGAAGCGCTGGGGCGCAGGGGATACGCCGGGGACAGGCGACGCTCAAGCCTAAAATACCAAGGGCGATCGAACTGCTCCGGTCTTGCAAGAAGCCCTTTTGCCCGCTAAGGGCCCATGCGTCATGCCCATTGCAACTCCCGAGCAATACCGCGAGATGCTGGATTCCGCCCAGAAGGGCGGATACGCCTATCCAGCGATCAACATCACCTCCCTCCCGACCGCGAACGGAGCCCTGAAGGCTTTCGCCGAGTCCAAGTCGGACGGAATTATCCAGGTCTCCTCCGGCGGCGGCCAGTTTGCCTCCGGCCTCGCGGTAAATGATGCGGCCTACGGCTCCATCGTCCTGGCCGAGGCCGTTCACCGCCTCGCCGAGAAATACGACGTCCTCGTCGCGCTCCATACTGATCACTGCCATCCGGGCAAGGTGGACAGCTTCCTTCGCCCCCTCCTCGCCGAGTCCCGGCGGCGCCGGGAAAACGGACAAGGTCCCCTCTTCCAGTCCCACATGTTGGACGCCTCGGAGCTCCCGCTCGACGAGAACATGGCGCTCTCGGTCGGGATCATGAAGGAATGCGTGGAACTCGACATCATCCTCGAGGTGGAAGCCGGGGTGGTCGGCGGCGAGGAAGACGGTCACGATACGTCGGGCCTGCCCGCCGAGAAACTCTACACCACCCCCGAGGATATGCTGACGGTCTACGAGACCCTGAGTCCCCTCGGCCGTTTCATGTTCGCAGCGACCTTCGGAAATGTCCACGGCTCCTACAAGCCCGGCTCGGTAAAGCTTACCCCCACCATCCTGCGCGACGGACAGAAGGCCGTCATGGACAAGCATGGCGACGGGGCCGAGATGGACCTCGTCTTCCACGGTGGAAGCGGCTCTTCCCTTGAGGAACTTCGGGAGACCCTCGACTACGGGGTTATCAAGATGAACATCGACACCGACACGCAGTATGCCTTCACCCACCCGGTGGTGGGCCACGTCTGCGAAAACCTTGCCGGCCTGCTCAAGGTGGAGGACATCGGTATCCTGGAGGAGACCGGGGTCGGCCTCGAGTCCCACAAGAACGCCATCCGCACCGAAGAGGTTGGCATCAAGAAACTCTACGACCCGCGGGCCTACCTGAAGAAGGCGGAGCAGAGCCTCTGTGATCGCCTGAAGCGGGCCTGCGACGATCTTCTTTCAACGGGAAACAGCATTTCCCAGTAATGCGAACAGGACGGCCGCTGCCGACAAGCTGTCGTTCCTGCCCGCCCCTCTGCCAAGCGAGAGAGCTGGCAACGCCACCGCCACTCCTCGTCCACTGCCCTCAAGGCTAAAGATCATGTCCGCAGCCGACCCCAAGCCTCCTCAGGAGAATCCGCTGACGAACATCCTCGTCAACGTCCTGGTGCCAATCCTGGCCCTGACGATGATGAGCGACGACCCAGCCATCCTGGAAAAGCTGGCCGAGCAGGGTGTGGACGCGAAGGAGCCGCGGCCCTGGCATCTCGGGCCGGTCAAGGCCCTCATGCTGGCGCTCGCGCTGCCCATCTGCTACGGGGTCTGGTTCTTCCTGAGATACCGGAAGCTGAACTTCTTCTCGGTGGTAGGTCTCGTGTCCGTCCTCCTGACCGGGGGGCTCACCCTCTACCTCTGGCAGGAGGATGGCAGCGTGCGGCCCAATGCCCCGACGCTGTTCGGAATCAAGGAAGGCTCCATCCCACTCATCCTGGGCATTGCCATCTTTGTGTCCCATTGGACCAAAATGCCGCTGCTCAACACCTTCCTCTACAGCCCGCAGATTTTCGACATCAGTAAGATCGAGAACGCGGTCAAGGAGCGGGACTCCCTCGAGCGCTACTCGAGGCTCCTCTTCAACTGCACGATTTTCTTCGCCCTCTCGTTCCTGGTGAGTACGGTGGCCAACTTCTTCCTCGCCCAGCACTTTCTCGGGGGCATTGACTTCAACGACAAGCTGGAAGCCCGACGCCAATACAACAACGGGGTAGGCAAGCTCACCTTCTGGGGCTTCATCGCGATCGGGGTGCCCATCCTCGTGATCCTGATGTTCGTGATGTGGTATCTGGTGAACGGACTGAAAAAGCTTACCGGTCTGGACACAGAGGAAATCCTTCTCCCCCGCTGAGCACCCATGGCCCCTCTGGAACCGGCACTGTTCGTCCTCAGTCGACGAGCCTGTCAATGTGCCGGGCGAGGTCGAAGTCGGCGGCAGTGAGCCCTCCCTTCGAATGGGTGGTCAGCCGCAGCATCACACGCGCATACCGAATGTCGATGTCCGGGTGGTGGCAGGCCTTCTCGGCAAGTTCGCCCACCTCATTGACAAAGCGAATCGCACCCGGGAAGGAGTCGAAGGAGAAGGCGCGCACGATTTCCTTACCCTCTAGGGTCCAGTCGGGACACGTGGAGAGAGATCCAGGAAGCTCCGGGTCGGGAATCTGGTCGCCTGCGCTCATGGCCTCACTCTCTCTCCTGTCCCAAGGGGATGACAAGCCGCATCCCTGCGAAAAACAGATGCACGCCCACGAATAGTGGCTAGACTGCCCCCCGACACTGAGCTTCCGAACCGATGATGCCCCTCTTCCGCTCCCTCGCCCTCCTGGCAACCGCTGCTGCCTCCCTGGTAAGTATGAGCTGTGCACCGAATACCCCCCGGGTGCGTATCCAGCATAACATCTCCCTCTACGAAGCGCTTCCTGCTGAACACAAGGAGCTGGTGCACCAAGGACGGATCGCAAAAGGAATGTCCAAACACGCCGTCTACCTCGCCCTCGGCAGGCCCGGTCGGAAACTAAGGGGCTTCCGGGACGATGCCCCCTTCGAACGCTGGGACTACACCCGCCTCCGGCCGGCTTACTATCATTCCTTCCATGGCTACCATGGGTATGGAAACGGGCGCCATGGCTACCACACCCACGGCATCGGGTTCTCTCCCTCGGTGAGCTATCTTCCCTACCGCGCGGCCAGTGTGCTCTTCAAGCGGGAGAAGGTCGATTCCTGGGAACAGCTGTCCCCGGGTCCCCCGATGCACCGCTACAACCCCTGAAGGCCCTGCCCCGCACGGGTGACTCACTGCAATTCCATTTGCAGACGCTTGAATTCTCCGGCACACGGGATGTAATGCCGGGCAAACGCGCCAAGCGATCCTCAGCCAATGAAAAAGCTTCTCGTCTTCACGGTGGTGAGCTCCTGCCTCGCCTTTGTTTCCTGCGAAACCCCCATGGGTGGCAGCGGCGGATCCGCCCGCTACTCAGCCTACGACGTTCCCGCCTCCAAGCCGACCAACCCAGGCAAGGTCCGCGTCAAGGTCTCACTCAGGAATCAGGCCGTCTACGTCCTTGAAGGCTCACGGGCCCTGCTCGTCATGCCGGTTTCGGTAGGCACCACGCGCAATCCCACCCCGCGTGGCAACTTCCGTATCTACCTGAAGGAAGCGAAGCGACGAGCGAATACGCACGGCTACGCCTACCGCGGAAATTCCATCGTGCAGACCTACCTCGCCAGGAAGCCTGCGGGCTGGAAGTTCAAGGGCACCCCCATGCCTTACTGGTGCGAGTTCACCCCCGCCTACGGATTCCATACCGGCTGGATGAAACCTTACCCATGCACCTTCGGGTGCCTGCGCATGCACGAGAATGTGGCCCCGAAGTTCTTCAGCCTCGTGCAGGTCGGCACCCCCGTGAACATCAGCACCACGCAACCGGAAGATACCACCATCGGGCGCAACATCCCGCGCCCTCCCGATGCCGGTCCCCTTCCAGATCACCCGCCTTCCTTCTATCTGGGCAACGCCTACTTCACGAAGCACAAGACGCCTAAATACCGCTAGAACGCCATCCCTTGCTACCCGGAGCGCCGGGTTGCGGGCGACGCGGAAGTGACGCTCCTGCCGGCGTATTTCCATTTCGCCCTCACTTGATGAGAAGAAGAGCCCCCAGGGTCAGGAGACCCAGCCCAAAGGCCGAGTCCAACCACGGGCCTGCCCGCTGGTAGCCGCTGCGAAAGGGCGGAAACTGCAGCAACCATACGTAGAGCATCCACAGAAACAGCCCCTGCCCAACGATGATCAGCCACAGGAGCAGGGACCACCAGAAGGGAAGCTCCCCGCTCACGAACTCCGTCACTACTGCCGCGAAGATCAGGACCACTTTGGGGTTCAGAAGGTTGCAGAGAAATCCGCGTACAAACGCCGATCGTCCCCTGCCGCTCCCGCCTTCCCCGGGGCACTGGTCCTTGGAAAGCCCGGAAAACGCAGCGGGCAGGAGCCGAACGCCAAGGTAGCCAAGGTAGGCCGCAGCCACCCAGCGCAGGAGACTGGTGAGCCACTCCCCCTGCCTCATGAGGCAGGCCATTCCGAAGACCGCAAAGGTCGCGTGTACGCACAAGCCAGTCGCGATTCCCGCACTCATCCACCACCCGGACGTCCGCCCCTCCTTCAGCGAGGTCCTCGTAAGCAGCAACATATCGGGCCCGGGACTGAACTGCCCGAGCGCCATGATTCCCGCAAAAGCAAGGAGGTCGCCAATCACCACGGGAGAAGAGCAGCCCTGCGCCCCGGCTGCAACGCCAAGGAAAGTCCGAGCCTGAAGCCTGCGTCCGCCCCCTCAGGCGGGTATTTAAGTTGGCTTTCATTCTTTGACATTCCTCTCGCATTTCCTACCCTCCCTGCCCCCGTGGCGGGGGGAGGGCACAGCTCTTTCTGCCGCTGTCACCTGAGACCTCCGAAATCCCACACGGCATGGATACGCTCCGTACTTTCACCACTGGCTCCGGCTCCGAAGGCCAGTTTCACTCCCTCCCCGCCCTTGCCGAGCAGGGCTTCCCAAACCTCGACCGCCTGCCTGTCTCGATCCGGGTCGTCCTCGAGTCCGTCGTGCGGAATGTGGACGGCAAGAAGGTCACCGCGGAGGATGTGCAGAATCTTGCGGGGTGGAACGCCCGCAACCCGGGATCCTACGAGATTCCTTTCACGGTAGCTCGCATCGTCCTGCAGGATTTCACCGGGGTTCCCCTGCTGGTCGATGTTGCCGCCATGCGGGATGCAGCCGTCGCGCAGGGAGCCGACCCCTCTGTTGTCGAACCACTGGTCCCCGTCGACCTTGTAGTCGATCACTCAGTACAGGTGGATTTTGCCGGATCCCAGATGGCCCTCGACCGGAACATGGAGATCGAGTTTATTCGCAACAGGGAGCGCTACGAGTTCTGCAAATGGGGGCAGCAGGCTTTTGATACTTTCTCAGTCGTGCCTCCGGGGATCGGAATCGTGCACCAGGTCAACCTGGAATACCTTGCCAAGGGAGTGCTGGCCAGGGAGGGAGTTTATTATCCCGACACCCTCGTAGGCACGGACTCGCACACAACCATGATCAATGGGTTAGGAGTCGTTGGCTGGGGTGTTGGCGGCATCGAAGCCGAGGCCGGAATGCTCGGACAGCCGGTCACCTTCCTGGTCCCCGAGGTGGTCGGTGTCTACCTCCACGGCGAACTGGCTGAAGGGGTCACCGCCACCGACCTGACCCTCCGGGTTACCGAGATGCTGCGCGCACATGGAGTGGTTGGAAAGTTTGTCGAGTTTTACGGCCCGGGAACAAAGGCACTGAGCCTGCCCGACCGGGCAACCATCGCAAATATGGCCCCGGAATACGGAGCGACCATGGGCTTCTTCCCCGTGGACGAGGAAACAATCAACTATCTCCGGGGAACCGGCCGCCCGGAGGAGCAGTGCCAGACGGTTGAAAACTATTTCAAGGCCCAGGAACTCTTCGGCATCCCTGACCGGGGAGACATTGACTACACGGATGAGCTGGAAGTCGATCTTGCCTCCGTGGTCCCCGCCGTTTCCGGGCCCAAGCGCCCCCAGGATCGGATTGATGTTCCCGCGCTCGGCGAGAAGTTCAATGCACTTTTCGAGTCTCCCGTTGCAGAGGGGGGCTTTGGTTATGACTCCAGCGCACGTGACCGCCGTGTCCCGATCCACCTCGACTCCCCCGCGGGGGAGTTCGACAACCCCTTGATCGAAGGGGAAACCATTACGAGAACCGACACCCGGACGGAGATTGCCCATGGCTCGGTCCTGATCGCTGCCATCACATCCTGCACCAACACCTCGAACCCAAGTGTCATGCTTGCGGCAGGACTGGTAGCCAGAAGGGCGAACGCGGCAGGATTGAAGGTAGCGCCCTATGTCAAGGCCTCGCTGGGCCCCGGTTCCCGTGTAGTGACGGAATACCTCGAGGCGACAGGATTGCAGGAGGAGCTGGACGAACTGGGCTTCGACACCGTGGGCTACGGCTGCACAACCTGTATCGGCAACGCCGGGCCCCTTCACCCGACCATCGATGCCGCGATCAGGGAGGGGGACCTTGTGTGTGCCTCGGTCCTCTCCGGGAACCGGAACTTCGAGGCTCGCATCCACGGATCCATCAAGTCGAATTTCCTGATGTCCCCGCCATTGGTCGTCGCTTACGCGATCGCAGGACGGGTCGACCTTGATCTCACGCAGGAACCACTCGGCAATGATGAGGAAGGCAATCCTGTCTTCCTCAAGGATCTCTGGCCACATCAGTCCGAGGTATCCTCTCTGCTAAGCGCAGCTCTGCAGCCCGAAGTTTATCAGGCTCTCTACGGCAATGTTGATGCAGCAAACCCCAAGTGGGGGGAGATCCTCGGAAAGACAGGCGCCACTTACGAGTGGGACGAAAAGTCCACCTACGTCCAACTGCCTCCATTCTTCGAGGGTTTTGATGGGTCGATTAACGATATCGCCGACATTACCGGTGCCCGCCCGCTTGGAATCTTCGGGGACTCGGTGACCACCGATCACATATCTCCCGCAGGAGCCATCAAGGAGGACTCCCCCGCCGGCCAGTACCTCCTCGAAAATGGAGTGGAGAAGGCTTCCTTCAACTCGTTTGGATCCCGGCGAGGAAATGACCGCGTCATGACCCGGGGCACCTTCGGGAATGTCCGGATCAAGAACCTGATGGTTCCGGGAACTGAAGGTGGCTACACCACATACTTCGGCCAACAGAAAGTGCCGGTGCTGGAAAACCCGAAATCGACCGAAGGCGGCACCCCCACCCACATCTACAATGCCGCCATGGGCTACCAGGCTGAAGGCGTCCCCCTCGTTGTAATCGGTGGCAGCGATTACGGAATGGGCTCCTCCCGCGACTGGGCCGCCAAGGGCACCCGACTCCTCGGCGTGAAAGCGGTGGTCACCAAGTCCTTCGAACGGATTCATCGCTCCAACCTGATCGGCATGGGAGTCCTCCCTCTCAATTTTGCCGAAGAAGCAGATTACGACAAGGTCGCTGTAATGCACGATGCCACCTTCTCCCTCAACGGGCTTAATAACGAGATCGCTCCGCGGCAGAAAGTATCGCTCACCGCAACCTCTCCGGATGGCTCCGAGGTGACCGTGCCCGTGGTCGTGCGTCTCGATACCCCGGTCGAAATCGACTACTACCGGGCGGGCGGCATCCTTCCTTACGTTCTCGCGCAGATCCTGGAAGGATAGAAGCACGTCCGACCATTCGACATCAGCCTCCTTCTCGGGTATAAGGAGGTAGCCCCGATGACTCTCCCCGTTCCGAGCTGCCCGCGGTCCCTCGCCCAGCACACGCTGCGGACCCTGCTGTGGCTGGTTGCGCTCGCCTGCACCGCACCAGCCTCTCCTCTGCGTGTGGCGACCCTGAATGTTGAATTTGGACTGGGGCTACCGGGAAGCACCGGCCACCAGGCCACCCGCGCCATTCTCGCCCGGATCGATGCAGATGTCGTGGCCCTGCAGGAACTCGACCGCCCCGACTTCGAAGGCACACCAACCTCTCTGGAAAGCCTGGCCTCCGCCCTCGGCTATTCCCACGTCCACGAGGCCTCCACCAGCAACGTTCTCGACCGCGGAATGCGGACCGGGTTCCTCAGCCGCTACCCGCTCACTGCCATAACCAACATCGGGTCGCCGGCTGGAGCCCTTGACATGACCCGCCAGATTCCCGCCATCATCGTAGATGTTCCCGGCACGGTGGCGGACCCCACCATTCTGACCCTGCATCTCAAATGCTGCCTCGAGCTTGATGATCCCTTCCGGCGGGCAGTGGAACTGAAACGGGCGTCTGACTACCTCACCTCACGGGAGCTGACTGGCAACGACAACATCATCATTCTCGGTGATTTCAACCTGATCGGCAACGACTTCGTCTACAGCTCTCTGCCTGGCGGGCTTCCCCGCTCCTTCGCCCTCGGCGACGATGTGAACTTCCCGGTAGAATACTTTATCGACCCTGCTGACTACTTTCAGCATTGGGAAATCTCGGCCCTCGATGCCCGCCAACTCGACGGCTCTCCGGATACCCAGGGCGGGAGCCGCCTCGATTACATCCTTGCCAGTCCAGCTCTCGTGAAGCGACCCCATGCCGGTGAGGTCTACAACAGTTCACTCGACCGCAACAACCAGGAAGGCCTGCCCAAGACGGGGTCTGCCCTCGCAGACGACACGAGCAACGCAGCTTCAGATCATCACGCGGTCTTTGCTGACTTCAACCTCACGTCGCCCGACCGCCTGCTTCTCCAGGTCACGCCCTCCGTGGTCGGGGAATCCTCTCCTCCGGGAACCGCCATTCTCACCGTGGAGCTTCCCGGCGCGCCCGGGCCAGGCGACTCGGTGGAAGTCACCCTCAGCTCCTCCAATCCTGCCGTCGCACTCCCCGCCCGGAGCACCCTCGTGCTCCACGCCGGCGAACGTTCTCTTCAGGTCGATGTCCTGACGCAGCCCGACGGAGCATCCACTGGCCCCCGGACAGTCACCTTCACGGCCATGGCAGCAAACCTGGGCTCGGCATCTGCCGAACTCCGGATCAATGACGACACCGCCGCTCACTATGAGATCAGCCAGCTCGGCGTACCAGTCACCGAGGATTTTAGCGGCTTCGACGGGATGGGGGGCCATCCCCTGTGGGCCACGTCCTTCGGTCTCTGGCGCGGATCCGATGAGGGTGATTCCACGGTCACCGGGCTTTACTCATTCGGCACTGACGGCTCGCTTGGGTTTCGTATTGGCAGCACCCCCGTCACAACCACGACCAGGTTTCGCAATACAACGGATCGGACCATCACGGCCCTGCACATCTCCTACAAGCCGGAACAATGGCGAACGATCACGGAAGGAAGGGAGGACACCATCGCGGTGGAAGCCTGGATCGCGGGCACGAGAACGCCTCTCCCCGACCTTTCCTTCACCGCACAGAGCTCGTTTACGAACGAAACCAACCCCGGCGGGCGCCCTCTCCTGCGAACCACAACCTTCGGAGGCCTCTTCCTCGCACCCGGAGAAACAATGGAACTCACATTCACCGCCTCCCCGGGCGCTCTCATCGCTGGACCGATCGACTCCTTTGCGCTCCTCAATGAGATCCACTATGACAATGACGGTCAGGACACGGGTGAATTCCTCGAGGTTCTCCTCGGTCCCGCCTTTGAGCGCGCCCTGAATGAGGTCGAGATCCACCTTTACAATGGGAACGGGGGTCGCCTCTACGGACAGCACAACCTTGCCGGTTTCTCCCACGACCAGACGAACGCATCGGGCTACCGCCTCTTCTCCAAGTTTGTTCCCGGTCTCCAGAATGGTCCAGACGGGGTCGCCGTGGCAGTCAACGGGAGCGTCAGCCAGTTTCTGTCCTATGAAGGAGCCTTCACTGCAGCCGACGGCCCGGCAGAAGGAATGACATCCCGGAATATCGGAGTCTCGCAGGCCAGCCCCGTTCCCGCACCCGGAACCGGAAGCCTTGGCTTGCAGGAAAACCCGGAAAACTGGGTCCGGCTGGGCACCCATTCCCCCGGGACCTTCAATCCCGGGCAGGAAATCTCTTCTCCTGGTCTTCCGGGAATAGCCATTGACGACCTTCTCCTCATTGGACTGGAGGACTTTGATCTCGATGGCCTCCCGGACTCCCTCGAGCCCGGGCTCGGCACGAATCCACAGCTGTCCGACAGCGACGGTGACGGCACGCCGGATGGAGAGGAGGATGCGGACCAGGACGGGCAGAGTAACCTCGCCGAGCTGACCCTCACGCAGACCGACCCCCTGGATGCCAGCTCCCGTTTCCAGATCGCGGTCGCTCCCATTCCCGGCAACCCGGATGGGGCCCTCGTTTTCTTTCCCACCCGGGCCGGACTCACCTACACCATTTCCCGCAGCAGCGACCTGCAGGAATGGACCCCGCTGCTCGTCCTTCCCGGATCAGGGCTCGATGAGGTGCGAACAGTGGCCGGCGACCCCGCGGCCCACGCCAATCTTTACCGCGTCGCGGTCACCCGGGGCGGCTCGTGAGCCCCCCTGTCTCATGCCTCACCTTCCCGTGGTCCGGCAGACAATCTCCACTGACGACGCTAACCTCTTGCCAGCACACTCCCCGGCCCCCACTCTGCCGCCCGTGCAGCACCCTCTTCCCGGCCAGCGCTGGATCAGCGGAACCCAACCGGAACTTGGCCTCGGACTCGTCATCGCCGCGGAGGGGGACCGGGTCGAGATCTGCTTCCCCGCCGCCGAGGAAATGCGGCAATACGTCTTTTCGTCGGCCCCCCTTATCCGCGTGCACTTCAAGGAAGGAGACCGCATCAAGGACCAGAGTGCCACCGAGTTCACCGTGGAGCGGGTCGAGGAGCGGGAGGGCCTTTTCGTCTATCACGCCGGCGATCACGAGATTCCCGAGGAGCACCTCTTCGATTCCCTGAGCTTTATCAAGCCGGAGGAACGCCTCCTCGCCGGCCAGTGCGATGACCTTCGCTCCTTCGAGCTCCGCACCCAGGCACTGGACCACAATAGCCGTCTGCTCAGCTCGCCGGCTCGTGGATTCACCGGCGCACGCATCAACCTCATCCCGCACCAGATCGCGATCGCTGACGAGGCCGCAAGGCGCCTCTCTCCGCGCCTCCTCCTCGCTGACGAGGTAGGACTGGGGAAAACCATCGAAGCCTGTCTGATTCTCCACCGCCTGCACCTCACCGGGCGTGCTGACCGAATCCTGATTCTCGTCCCCGAGCCCCTCGTCCATCAATGGTTTGTTGAACTCCTGCGCCGGTTCAACCTTCTCTTCGCCCTTTTCGATGAGGAGCGTTGCACCTCCATCGAGGCCAATGAAGAGGCTGGAAATCCATTTTTAGACAGTCAGCTCATCCTCTGTGCCACTGAGTTCCTCGCCGAACACGCGGGCCGGGCCAGGCAGGCCCGGGATGCCGGGTTCGACCTTCTGGTCGTCGATGAAGCCCATCATCTCGAGTGGCATCCGGACGAATCCAGCCAGGCCTACGCCCTCGTCGAATCCCTCGCCTCGACCACCAAATCCGTTCTCCTGCTCACCGCCACCCCGGAGCAACTGGGGCCGGAGGGCCACTTTGCCAGGCTTCGCCTCCTCGACCCGGGTCGCTACAACGATCTCTCCGCCTTCCTGACGGAAGCGGAGGGCTACGAGCCCCTCGCCGAGCTCGTCGGGCAACTCGCGGATGGGGAAGTTCCCTCCCCCGAGGACCTCGCCCTCGTTGCGGGAAGATCTCCCCGGGCCGAACGGGCAGCCAAGGCCCTCCTGTCCGGTGACGACTCAGCGAGGACAGCACTGGTTGAGGATCTCATCGATTCCTTCGGCACTGGCAGGGTCATGTTCCGCAATACCCGCGATCGCCTGACCGGCTTTCCCGAACGCAAGCTGCATCTCGTCACCCTCACCGACCGCTCCGGCCAGAACGACTCCATCGCAACACGGGTCGAATGGGTTTCCGGGTTTCTCCAGGATGATCCCGAGCGCAAGGTCGTCCTTATCTGTCACTCGGTCGAGATGGCCGAGACGATCCGGACTCTCCTGCTCAGCCATCTCGAAATCGAGGCCGCCCTCTTTCATGAAGGACTCACCTTGCTCCAGCGCGACCGCAATGCGGCCTGGTTTGCCGAACCCGAGGGCGCACGCATCCTGATCTGCTCCGAAATCGGATCCGAGGGTCGCAATTTCCAGTTCGCTCACCATCTCATCCTCTTTGACCTTCCAGAGAGCCCTGAGCTGCTCGAACAACGCATCGGCCGACTCGACCGAATCGGACAGACCGAAACCATCCACATCCATGTCCCGGTCCTCTCCGGAAGCCCGGGGGAACTCCTCGCCCGCTGGTTCGCCGAAGGCCTCGATGCCTTCGAGCAGTCACTCAAGGGAGCGGCCACCCTCTCGGCCACGCTCGGCCCGGAACTCAGGTCTCTCCAGGCCGAACCCGATGACACCCGCTTCGAGCAATTTTTGGAACGCACCAGGACCATGCGCGCAAAAGTGGCTCGTGAACTTGCCTGCGGCCACGACCGCCTCCTCGAGCTGGGGGCCCCCCCGGCCGAAAAAACCGTAGACCTCATTGCGGAAATCTCCGTAGCCGACCACGATCCCCTGTTCGAACAATTCGTCATCCGGCTCTTCGACCATCTGGGGCTTACCATCGAAGACCTCTCCCTGCGCAGCTATGTCTTCCGCCCCGGCGAGCGCCTCAGCGAGGCTTTTGCCGAGTTCCCGGAGGACGGGCTCTCCGCCTCCTTCGATCGTGAGTGCGCCTTGGCCCGGGAAGACATTGCCTTCATGACCCCGGACCATCCTCTCTTCCGCGACGCAATCGGGGTTCTCCTCAGCCGGGAGCAGGGCAATAGCAGTTTCGGCCACTGGAAGACGGCCCGCGGTAAGACGATGCTTCTCGAGTGCCACTACGTCCTCGAGTGCCTGGCCCCTGCCCGCTTGCACGCCGACCGCTTCCTGCCGCCCACTCCCTACCGGGTTGTCGTAGACCACAAGGGTGTCGACCACAGCGACGACGATGGACTTCGCACTGCCAATATCGAACCGGGCAGCCCACGTAAACTGGTGTCCCAGAAGGTCTTCCGAAAAGAAATCCTTCCTGGCATGTTGAACACTGCGGAACGTCTCGCAGCCATGCAGGCGAAGCCGCAGATGGAGCACGCAGTTAAGACCGCCCGGGACTCCCTGACCGCAGAAATAGACCGTTTGCAGGATCTCGCCCAGCGCAACAGCCACATCCTGCCGGCCGAGATCGAAGCCCTCACCCAGCACCGGGATGAATTGGGCACGGTCCTTGGACAAGCCCGTCTTCGGCTTGATGCCCTGCGCCTGATCTGGCGGGCACCGGGCTAAGCCTGCCCGGAACGCTTCCTCCCAGCGGAAGGCCAGAAGGTTGTAACAGGGCACCAACTCTCCTTCAAGCTGCCCTTCTCAGCCTTGCTCTCACCCTTCCGGAAGGCGCCCGGAAGAGCCGGGGTCAAAAAGCTATTTCTTAAAACGAGCCGTAGCCTGTATGCTGGCGACTCGCACCCGGGCACCTGAGCCTGAACCGTGCCAAAATCCTGATAGAGCCTCTCCCAGATCTTCTCCAAGCTGCTGAGAAGCTGGAACCGCCGGACGTGATTCGTCCGGCGTGGGACTTGGTAGTGACCGGAGTTCGTGCCGGGATGATCTGCACCAACCAGCTTGGCGAAGTGCTTACCTGTCTACGTGACGGCCGAGGCCTCACGCTCCAGGAGATCGACTTCGACGTGGTCGGGGAACGCGTCGACGTGAGCCTCCTCGGGAGCTCATGCACTACAGACAGGCAGGAACTGTCATGGTGCCTGCAAGCTCTGGCACAGTCGGTCGGTGCCCCGCCCTACGAGCGCCAGCAGGCCCTCTACACGCGGGTGGTGACGGAGCGCATTGAGGAGACGACTGTCGGCGACCTCGGTGGCGCGCAGGTCGGCGCCGCAAACGCCCTCGATGCCGACTACCGGCTACCCGACGGACGTATGGTGCACGGCCCAACCATGGCGCTGTGTCCCTTCGGAACGGACGAGAAGCACCGCGTCGGCCCGGGCAGCCAACTGATGCTCGACGGGGTCGTCTGGACCGTGCACGCCGTCGAGCTCGGACTTGCCTGCAATGCCTGCAACGGGTGGGTCGAGCTGCAGGCCGAGGTCTCCGCCGATCGCTCCCCCGCCCCTCCTCAGACGCTCGACTTTCTCTTCGAGTGCCGGTGCCAGCGGTGCGGCGGCCGGACTGGATGGGACGGCGGCGTCGATCACGCCTCCGGGCGTCCAGTAGTGAGCACGCGCTGCATTCGATGCCCCGAGGTCGAACTGCTGACCGGCGGTGCTGTAGAAGCCGTCTGGGCGGCATCCCCGCCGCAGTTCACTGTCGGTCGGGACCCACGCCAGCCGATGCAGTAGGCGGCGGACTGCACGGTGGAGACCCGACCGGAGCGCTTGCATCCCACCGGCGGACCGGTATTTTTCGCAGCATGCAACGGGTGCTCTCTCCCCTCCTCCTTCTCTGTCTTGCAATCTCGCTGCCCAGCGCCGGGCAGGCACCCTCCAAGCCCGGTCCCGTCGTCCACGTCGACGCAAAACAAGCCGCCCTTCTCCTCTCCTCCAAGGAAGCCAGGACGCGCCCCGCCATCATCGACATCCGGACTCCCGGTGAATTCAGGGAAGGACACCTCAAGGGGGCTCAGCTGATCGACTTTCTCGGGGATGACTTTTCCGGGAAGATTGCCAAGTTGAAACGCGATAAGCCCTACCTGGTTCACTGCCGCAGTGGCGGACGCAGTTCGCAGTCGCTCGCCATCTGGAAGAAACTCGGCTTCAAACGCATCTACCACCTCGACGGTGGAATGCTGGACTGGCAGAAAGCGGGACTTCCTGTTTCCAAATAGCCCTAGCCCGGCTCATCATGCTCAAGACTGCAATCGGAAGGTTACGCTTCGTAGGACTGCTGGAGGGAACCTCCTTTCTCGTGCTTCTCTACTGCTCCATCTTTCTCAAGCGAATCCAGGGCAACGACGATGCCATTCATCTTCCCGGCACCATTCATGGCGCGCTTTTCATCCTGCTCTGCCTGCTGATCCAACTCGCCCGCAGACCGGCCGGCTGGAGCCACTGGACCTGCGGGAAAATCTTCGTTGCCGCCCTTGTTCCCTTCGGACCCTTCCTGATCGAACCGTGGCTCAAACGCGAAGACTCGCGGGTCCGTCAGACCAAAGGTGCTTCCCCGCTATAAGCAGCCCGGGGCCCTAACGGGCACACTCCCCGCACAGGACAGCCTCAGGACGCTGCTCCAGGCGAGCGAAGGCGATCCACCCACCGCACCCCTCACAAAGTCCATAGCTGCCTTCGTCCATCTTGCGCAGGGCTTCCTGCAGCTCATGGATCCTCTGATTCCTGCGCCGGACAGCATCCTTCCGAACTTCTTCCATCTGCATGGAATCAAGGCGCGAGAGCCGGCCGATCGCAACATCCACGGCAACCGCCTGGGGATCTACTTCCTCCGTATTCGCTTCCTTCCGAAGCTTCTCAAGCTCATCCCTCGCTCTGATCTCGAGCTCGATCTGTTCCTCGACGCTAAGCACGAGCCGAGCATGAGCCTCTACCCGCCGGCAGGCAAGATTGGGCACAGGAATCGCTCGCCAGCACGCTTTCCTGTTGCAAACCTGAGACCATGACGCGCAGCGCCCTGCTCACCTCTTTCCTCATCCTTGCCGCTACCGGAGCAGGCCGGACTCACCCCGAGCATGAATTCATGGCCGGGCTCACCGCGCCCTCTCCCGCCACCGTCCTGCTTATCACCTCTCCCGAACTGGTGGAGGCCTGGAAACCCTTCGCTGCCTGGAAAAAGAAACTCGGCAAACCGATTCGCATCCTGAGCACGAAGCAGATTGCCGACCGCTACGAAGCCAAGGACCTGCAGGAAAAGATCAGGCGTTGCGTGCGCAATCATACGGATCATCTCGGAACGCGCTGGATCATTCTCGGCGGCGACAGCGAACCCGGCGGAAAGGGTGTGGTTCCCGATCGCGATACTGTTCACCGCACCACTTTCGGTGATTATGACCACATTCCCACGGACATCTACTACCTGAGCAAGAAGGACTGGGATAGCGACAACGACGGCATCTACGGCGAATGGGAGGACGATCGGGATGCAATCGACTATCCCGATGGAGACGTTGGGCTGGGGCGCATCCCGGTGCGCACTCCCGCTGACGTCAAAGCCTATACCGAAAAGGTCATCGCCTACGAATCGAAGTATCCGGAATCAGGCTTCGCCACCTCGATGACCTACACCTGCACCGTTCCGGCTGCCTTTCCAAAACTGCGTACGAGCTGGGATGCCCATGTTTCCAAGGCCTTCCCGGGCGGCACCGCCCGCCGCTTCTACTCCGGGCCGGGAGCTTCCGAAGCGCTCAGTCCGGATAACTGGAAGAAACTCCTCAACCGCGGGGAGAGTGGGAAGATCCACATGCACGGCCATGGCCTGCACTCCTGCTGGATCCTCGATAAGGACGAGAAGCTCACCGCAAGGCACATTGCCGAGCTCAGGAACGAGAATGCTTATCCCATCATCACCACGGTTTCCTGTTTTACCGGAGAATTCGATCGCGGGAAGGATCCCTCTATCGCCGAGGCCATCATTCGACAGCCCAATGCAGGGGCCATCGCAGTGGTCGCTCCCGTGAGGGAAGGCAAGCCGCACTTCGCCGATCTCCAGCGTGGTCTCCAGCTCATGACAAAGGAGGGCAAGATGGATGGAACGACCCGGACCATGACCAGGTTCTGGGAGAACGGACTGGGCACCAAGGTCAGCACCGGAGCAGCGATCATGCTGGTCAAGGCCGACCTCGCCGAAGAGGCCCGGCAGTCCCCCAACCTCCACCTCTGTGCCTGTGAACTGAATCTGCTTGGTGATCCCACCCTGAGCCTGCGGGGCGCTGCTCCCCGGACGCCCAAGGTCGCCGCCCCCCGGGAATTGCCGGCCGGGAATCTGAGCCTCGTGATCGAATCGGATGCCCCACACTCAATCGTCTCTCTGGTGGACAGCTTCGGCCTCTACGCAGTCCAAGTCTCCGATGAGTCCGGTAACGTCACCTTTCCGCTCCACGTGGTGAAGGACAGCACCATCACGATTACCGTCTCGGGACCGGATTACAACGCCGTGGAGCTGGAGATCCCGGTCAAATAGCCCAGGAACGCAGGAGTCGCAATCGAATTGGTTCAGCTCTTCGAACTGATCATGCCGGGCCATGACTCGTCGAGCCCCCTGCGCCCTGCCTACTTGAGGTAACAGGACGAATTGAGCTTGTCTCCGCACCTCCCGCCCCCGAGCCTGCCTGCCGCGTCACTCTGCAAGTTGTTCATGAAATCCGCTCTTCTTCTGCAGTTCATCCTGCTCACGACGCCACTCGCCTGCCTTGGCTCACCCACCTGTGAGGCAGTGACCTTCGCCCTCGACTCCAAACGCACCTTCCTGCCCCTGACCGAGGCCAGCCAGCAACTGGGCTGGTCTCCGCGGGTGAACGACAAACGGGGCGAAATCTCCGTCAATGGCAGGACCCTCTACACGAAAAACATGCGCAAGTTTCCGGATGGCTCCAAGCTCATCAGCCTCGCTGACCTGGGCAAGGCCGGGGCCACCGTGACAGCCCGTGAAGATGGCTCCGGCTACAAGGTGTCTGCCTCCGGCCGCCACTTTCAGGTCGTCCTTGCCAAGAAGCGTGCGGAAATCAACCTCAAGGAGCAGCGGATGCGTGCCTGGGAGGGAGACCGCCTTGTTCTCGATACCAATATCAGCTCCGGGAAGCGCGGGCGAACACCCAGCGGCAGTTTCACCGCCGGTCCCTACAAGGCCCGAAAGCACTATTCGAGTCGCTATAACAACGCCTACATGCCCTATAGCGTCCAAGTCACCGGGCATATCTTCATCCATGGCTTCAAGGATGTCCCGAAGTATCCCGCCTCCCACGGGTGCATACGCGTGCCTTATCTCACCAATGGCAACCCGGCCCGCTTCTTCTACGAGTGGATCAACAAGGGCACGCCCATCACGATTGTCCGTCAATGATCACCCCCGCCACCTGGCCCCGGCTGCTCGTCTGCTGACTACCCAACACCGGCCTCATGCGCATTCTCCTCCTTTTTCCCTTCGCCCTCCTCGGCGTGACCCACGCTGATCATGCGGCCCTCAAGTCCTCTCTCACCATTTTCGCCTCCTTTGACCGGGGCGTCGATGCCGACTTCGCCAAGGGTGACCCCCGACTCCATACCTGGATTGACCGTGGGAAAAAGCTCTCCAAGCCCGGTTTGCACACCGCGGAAAAGAGCGGCCTCGCCGAGGGTGCCGGCAAATTCGGAAGTGCCATCGGGTTCAAGGCGGGAGACGCACCCTGGATCTATTACGCTGCCGACAGGAACCTCAGCTACGACGAGAAGAACTGGAGTGGCACCTCCTGTTTCTGGCTCAAGTGTGACCCGGTAGACGGACTCGCCAAGGGCTACTGTGACCCGGTCCAGTTTACCACCCGTGCCTGGAACGACGCTTCCTTCTTCGTGGACTTCAACAAGGAGGGCAAACCCCGCGACTTCCGCCTCGGCTGCTTCGCCGACAAGGCCGTGTGGAACCCCCGGGGCGGGGAAGTCCCCGAGCCACAACGCCCTCTGCTCACCGCACGGAATCCCGGATTCGCCCCGGACAAGTGGGTCCACGTCCTGTTCACCTGGGAGAAATTCAATTCCGGCCGGAAAGACGCGGTGGCCAAGCTCTACCTGGACGGCAAACTGAACGGAACCCTCACCGGCTGGAACCAGAAGTTTTCGTGGAAAGCGAACGAAACAGCCCGCCTCCTTCTCGGCCTGAACTATGTCGGGCTCATGGACGAATTCGCCTGTTTCAACCGCGCCCTCACGGCCGAGGAAGCCAGGGTCGTCCATGCCATGGAGGGAGGACTCGCTCCTCTCTTGAAATAAAACAGGATCATTCGCCGGGCCCGCTCATTGTTGCCCCGCGAGGGCCGCATCTACGAACGGCCACATCAAATCCGGATAGAAGCGGTGCCCTCCCGGCCCCCACTTGAGGGCCATGTTCCCCGGAACGCCAGCTGCCTCAAAGACCGTCTTCACCCTCACAGCCACCGCCTCCACATCCGCCCGCTTGTGGAGCCCGTCACCCACCCCGTGTACCAGGAGAAGATGCCGAGGGGCCACCAGTCCCCCGATCTCCTTCCAGCCACCCCAGTTCCGCAAACCGGGTACCATGCAGCAATCGCAGTGGAAAATGTATCCCTCCGAGCTCGTCATCGAGGTAAACGAGCAACTGGGAATGGCAACCCGGATACGCTCATCGAGGGCCGCCGTGTAGGCCGTGACCACCCCTCCGCCCGAGTTGCCCGTCATCACGATACGCCCCGGATCGACCAGGGGATGTTTCACGGCCCAGTCGAGGAGGCACTGCATGTCCCACACGCGCTCCCCGATCGGGGTCCGGCCCGCAACAAGGCAATGCATGAGCTGGGCCCGGCAGGGGCGGTTCCCATGCCGACCCCTTGGGTCCGGAACGCTCACCTCGTCTGCCAGCCCCCGGGTCGCTGGAGCGATGGCCACATAGCCGCGCTGCACCGCCTGCTCGGCGATATTACCCTCCCTCCCGAGGATCTTTTCTCGATGCGACTTGTCCCGGTAAGCTCCCGCATAGGAGTGCAGGCCGTCCCGGTCGTGCCCGTGCGGGCAGAGAAGCAGTGGAAAGCGCTGCTCCGTTTCCGCACCGCGGGGAACGAGCAGGTAAAACGGGATGGAAACCCCCGGTTCCGTTTCCATCGTGTAGAGCGTGCGGGTGTGGCTTTCCCCCACCTCAATGGGTTCGCCAGCCATCACCCGAGGTTGGAAGGCCCCGAGCTCCCGCCTCATTCTCTCCAGCCCGATCGTCCGAACGAGGGCTGCCCGCGCTTCACCCCGCCACGTTCCATGATTGGTTCCCCGGGTGAAGGCAAACGCCTGCTCCCCTTTCTGGACCCGCAGCAGATAGGCTTGGGTTTCCGGGGGAAACAGGACAAACGGCTTCCCACCCTCCTGCCCGCCAAGAACACCCGATAGACCGAGGCTGACCAGGAACACTCTGCGCATACTCGTAATCCAGCACAGCGCCCGTCGCCACACAAGGCCTCTCCCCTGCCGATCGCTGAACCTCTCCCGCGTCTTCTTCCTGCAGTCCTCGCCAGGAGAACGCTCATTTCCAACTGCATCCCCTTGCCTGACTGGCTAAGCTAACGAATTTCCAGCCGCTGAGCGTAGAGTTTTTCCATCCAGGCAATCGCAGCGGGCTGTATGATTTCATGCCCGCCCTTGAAAATGGTCACCGTTGCCGTCGCCGAGGCTCTCTCAAAGAGGGGCGTTTTCCCTCCAAACGCTTCGTCAACCCTGCTGGTCTGCAAGCCGGGAGGAACTTCCGCCTTCTCCGTCATGATCCTGATGCTCTCCAGCGGGACTCGATCTTCCCGTTCCGCGACCTCGTTGAAGGCGAGAAGCGAATGGCTGATTGGGACGCTGCCGTTGTGCCCGTCCGTTATGCCCGTCGCAATCTGAAGGGGCACCTTCCCCTTCGCATTTCTCAGGTAACTCAGCGGCGAGCGTTTCACGTACTCGGCATCCACCATCGGACTATCGCCCGGCTTTCCTCCACAGGACTTCACGACGTCATTCGCATAGCGACGCCCGCTCTTCTTGCACTCCTCATGCCAGGCCTTCAGGTCGGAGATCGACGCCCAGGCCGAAACGCCTGCCCAGAGTTCCGGATGCTTCCCGGCCATCACCAGTGCGTGATACCCGCCCCCGGAGACGCCCACACAAAAAACAGCCTTCTCGTCCACCTTGGTCGTCTTCCGGGCATAGTCGACCGCGCTCACGATATCCTTCACCACGAGGTCCGACCCCGTTGCCTCGGGGCGTTTCGCCGGTCCGCGAAAGTCGGGATGGATCAGAATCCAGCCTTTCTCCCGCACCCACTTCTCGATCGCTCCGTAGTGCCGCTGTTTGTAGTCGCCCGACCAGGTATGCAGCGCCACCACCAGGGGCACGGGCTTCGCCGGCTTCGGATCGAAGAACAAGGCCCGCTGCTTGGTGTTGTCCGCGGCACTGAGATACTCGATGTCCAGGATCTTCTGCGCCGACGTGAGTGTCGGACTCAGGGCGATCGCCAGAAGGGCGACGGAAGTTGCTCTCATTCTCATCATCACTTTCCAAACCAGTTTTTCTTGGTTCCACCGTGGAGGTGGAGCTTGCCCTGCTCGCTGGCCAGCATAAGCGCGACCATGGCATTGCCGATTGGTTTCAGGCCAAGATACTCGTCGCCCCCGATGTTGCGTTTGCCTCCAAAGTAGGCCACCGAGCCGGCAGCATTGCGGCTCAACTCGATATACGGCCGCCATTTGCGTATCACCTCGGCATGCCCCTCCGGGTGCGCCGCCTTGAGACCGGCAAATCCGTAGATCAACCCGATCGAGCACATGGCGTGCGCGTGCCGCATCCTCCCGTGATGAGCGACCAGGGCATCCGCGAACTGACGGGCCAGCTTCGGCTCCTTGCCCGCCACCATCAGGGCCGCCGCCATCGCTCCGGTGCGGGCGGAGATGTCAGGACTCCACGTTGCTCGCGCGGAATAGCCGAGGGCCCCCGTCTTCTTGTCGATCGAGCCCTGCACCTCTTTGAACGAGCGCTTCCAGGCGTCCTCATCGAGTTCGATTCCGCACTTCTCGGCCAACGCCCAGGCCAGGTGCGCCTGCACGTTGATGATCACCAGGCCGCCGCCGTTGTAGGGAATGTCGAAGTGATGTCCCATCGTGCCCTTCGGCGAGACGCGTGCGGCGAGGAGATCACAGTTGGTCTTGAGCTCCTTTGCAAAGCTCCCGTCGCCCGTCGCCAGCTGGTATTCCGCGAGGAGGATAGCGGTGGTCGCGGCCTGCCAGTTCTTGGGACCCACGCGCGGATTCTTCAGGTCGATCGAGGACGTGCTCTTCCGGTTGATGAATCCGATCGCCGACTTGATGGCCGGAAGGTATTTCCCGCCGTCCGCCGCCAGAAGCGAGAGCGCGCAAAATGCCGACATGTAGACGTCGGCATCGCCTCCAACCCCTGGTTGCCAACGCCCGTTCTCTTGCTGGGTGGCCAGCAGGTGGTCCGCAATGTCCCCCAGCAACTCCGCGCTCCCCGGCCTCCCTTTGGGCAGCGACACTTTCAAGGTGGTCAGCTCCTCCTTCCGGCGAACTTTTAAGATCAGGACCGGAAGATCAGCTTTGCACGCGAGCGCGAGGGCCGCCCCCAGCTCCGTCTGCGGTCCCGCCACTCCGGTCTCGGTGCTTTTGGAAAAGGGCTCCGCCTTCCGCCCGCCCGCCGAGACAATGCGATCACCCACCCGCAAACCACTCCCGGCAGCCGGGCCACCGTTGCCCACGTCCACGATGAGGATTTCCCGTTCGCCATCCGACAGGCGTCCGGTCGCCGAGAGAACGCCAAGCGGAAAATCGTGGTGGGCCCCATCCTTGCTGTTCTTAAGCTTGGGATGATAGAGCGGATACTCGGCCGCCATCGCGAAGCCAGAAAGGGTCACGGTCACCAGGACGAACGGCAGAAGGATCTTCATCGGGAAGCTGCCGCGATCCTGTTCCGATCCCGACCGCCGGTCAACGGCGCCCGCCAATCATCCTCCCTGCTCCGCATTTTCTGAGCCAGGATCGCACGATGAAGCTAGAGTAGCGCCCCGCTGCCGACGCTTGCTTGGAAAAACTCCTCATTCCTCCCCACTTTTGTAAAGGTGACGCCCTCGTCAGCCAGTTTTGCTGGAACTGAATGCGATTGGGACTACCCTAACAGCCATGAAAACGCTTTTCGCAGCAGCCGCAGTGGTGGCGGGCGTGACCCAAATGAGCCTGGCAGAATTGAAGATCCCTCGCACCGTCTACAAGGTTGGGGACCTCGAGGAAGCCAAGGCCAAAGCCACCGAGAAGGAGAAGCCGCTAGTCTTTGTTTACACCGACCCGGGCACTACCTGAGGACCTTGCCTGGCCGCCAGTTCGGAGGCCTTCAAGTCATTCAAGAGTGTCGGCGTGGTCGTCTTTGCCAATTCCCAGACCGATCGTGGATCCCTCCCGAAGGGTGCCATGGAAGTGCGGGCCAAGGGCGGCAACACCATTCCGATGGTGTTCGTCACCACCGCCGACGGCAACAAGGGCATCGATGCCATTCCCTACGCCAGCCTGAAGAACGACATGCGCAAGTCCGTGCGCGAACTCCGGAAGACCCTGGAGGAAGTCGACGTTCTCGATAGCGGCGCGAAAGACGATGAGGGCAACGAGAGCGAAGGTGCTGGCAAGACCGACACCGAGCCCGCCGAAGCGGACCAGCCCGAATTCACCAACTGGACCAACTCCTCCGGGAGAACGATCCGGGCCGCGGCCAAGGAAGTGAAGGGCGGCAAGGTCCTCTTCCTCCTCCCCAACGGCAAGTCGGTTTGGTACGACATCTCCAAGCTTTCCAAGGAGAGCCAGGAGAAGCTTCCCGAGGAGTAGACCATCTCAAGCAGCCAAAGCTTTACCAACGCCTCCATCTCCGATGGGGGCGTTTTTCTTTGCTCTCCATGTAGCGGAACGCCTCCGCGTTCCGATCGACGTTGCTTCACCTATTTCGGAATCTTGACCAGCGTGTAGTAGGCCTCCGGGTGCAGCAACTTGGCACCGTCCTGAGCAGCCAGGTTTTTCATGACGAGCTCGTGCACGTAACCGGCCCGCATTCCCTCGAGTGTGAGGCGCACTGCCTTTCCGCCGTCTACCACCCGGGCCGACTTGATCGTGACCGGCTGGGTATCCGCTTCCGGCCCCCCGTAGCGAGACTCCAGCTTGTAGGTATAGCTCTTCATGCTGTAATTCGCCAGCTCCCCCGCAGCAGACGGATCGATCGGCTTGGTGAACGTCAGGAGAAAACCGTCCTTCTGTGCTTTCATGCTGTGAACCTCGAAGGGAAGCTTCCCGGTCCAGCGCAACCGCTGGAATCCCCAGCCCTTGTTCCCCCGGCCACCCCACCCCGCATTCGACATCCCCACGAAGAGTGAGGCGTCCTTGCCGAACGCAATTCGGATGATTCCACACTGAAATCCTTCCCGAAAACGGAAACAGGCCCCCTGCCAGTGACCGTCGATCTTCTCCAGAAACACGCGCATGACCGACGCATGGTGCTGGTCCGCGACAAAGAGCTGGCCTGCAAAAGGGCCAAACCCGCCATCGGAAGTATCCCAGCACAGGCCACTCGGGCTCTTGCCCATCTTGTTATAGGGAAACCACACCGCGGGCATCTTCCACTGCGGAATGCTCTCGTGCAGATCCTTCATGAGCGTTCCCGACTGGGGACTCGGGATCTGGTCAAAGGGAGAGCCGGCCAGCTCCTTGGTGGCCAGGCCGTGCGGGTGACCGTGAAACTCACCCTTCCCAAGGTGGGACAGCTTGGAGGCATTGCACCATTCTCCCTGGTTATCGGTGTAGAAGATCTCCCCTTCCGGGCTGGCCTCTACCCCGGCTGGCGAGCGCAATCCTGTGGCCATGGGCTCCATCACGCCCGTCCGGGGATCAATCCGCACAGCCCAGCCGCGCCAGTGAGCCCGGCCATAGGGCTGCCCCCCGAAGGGCTTGTTCAGGGTCACCCACATCTTGCCATCCTTGTCGAGACGAGGACCAAAGTTATACTCGTGATAGTTCCCGCTGATCTCCCAGTCATCACAGACAGTCGCAAAGAGGTCGGCCTTTCCATCCCCATCGGTATCTTCCATCCGCGTCAGCTCTCCCCGCTGGGCGGTATAAATCGAACCCTCATGCTCCAGAAGGCCGAGTGGCTGCGCCAAGCCCCTCGCGTATCTCTTGTAGGCAATCTTTCCGGGATCATTGTCGTATGCCCCTTCTGCGATGAAGACGTCACCCGTGCGTGTCCCCAGCATGATCCTGCCATCCGACAGCTTGGTGAGGGCGCCCACCTCCAGCTTGAGGCCCCGGTCCGGGAAGGTGTCGATCTTATAGAATTCCTCTTCGCCCCGGGCACAGGGAGAGCCCGCACAAAGCCCGAGGGCCACGAGAACCGCCAGGGCAGAAAGTTCCATCAGCCCTTCACGGGGCCCCGTTCTGCTCTTCCGCGGAAGGGAGAACCGTGACGTCTCTTCGCTGAAATGCTCTACCATTTGATCTGTACTTTGAGTTCGAGGTGATTTTCAGAAGCCACGCTGAGAGGAACAATGAGTTCCTGTCCGCCTGTCCCCTTACGGACAAGCGGCTGCACCGGTTGATCCGCTTCAATCGTCAACGTGGCCTTCTTGTCCACTGACCAGGTTCCGTCCTCGCGTTTCTCGATGGACTGCCCGGCGGCAGCCCGCAGCGCGAGCCCCTTCCGGTCGGAATTCCCGTCGGCCCGGACGGTAAAGTGCCGGACGAGCACGGCCCCTCCCGGCTTCAGGACCGGCTTGGCCTGCTCGTGTATGAGGCATCCGCCCACCCGGTAGTGAAACACGGGTTCCCCCTCCGCGGTCAGGCGATAACCTTCGAACATGGCTCCCCCCACGTCCCGGTCGGTCTTGGCCGCGGTGGGCCAGGGGGCATCCGGTTGGCCCAGCAAGGTGAACGCTGGTCCGGGCGGGAAGTTGTAGACGTCCGTGCCAAGGGGGCCGAAGAACTTGTCGCTGCGCCCGCTCGCCACTCCCGAGGCATCGAAGAAGCGCCCCCGCCAGGCCTTCGCCAGCCGGATGACGTTGGCATCAAAGGCCACGTGCACCCGCTCCGGAAACCCCGCCACGATCGCCCTCGGACCGACGTCGGTCATGAAGGTGCGGTGCACGATAGGCTCGAGAACGGGCTTCAATTCGCTTCCCGCTCCACCCTCCTCTGCAATGCCGGCGGGGGGCGGCATGGACTTACCCAGCGAAAGGTAGTTCCAGATCCCCTCGACCTGGCGGTCGGTATTCCCTTCCGCGATCTTCTTGAAGGAGGCCACCCCGTTAGGCCAGAAGGCCGGCATCCGGGTGTCCTTGTTGAAGGCCTGTGGATCGTGCATGAACCGCCTGAACCAGCCGGGGCTGAGACGCTGCTGCATCTCGGCAAGATCGATACCCGGGATACCCACCGCCTGGCGACCACCCACATTGTGGCACGTGATGCAGGCCAGGCCCCCGGTCCCCACGAGGGCCTGTCCATCACGGGCAGAGCCGTAGGTAAACTCAGGAGCTTCCGCGTCTCCCTCCTGTCCATCCGCCTCCACGAGGGCCGCCACGAGGGGCTCCAGATTTTCCTTTCCGAAGCCAGGCATGCGCGTCGCCATGTAACGCCCCCGCACATGCATCTCCCCATGGTAGAGAATCTTTTCGAGAGCTTCCCGGCGGAACTTCGAGCCCACCGTATTGAGATTGGGCGGAATCTTGCCCTCTTCCCCGAGGTCGATCGATACCTTCGTCTTGAAGAACTCCCGCCGGAAATCATCCGGGCCGCCCAGTTCCCCACGCTGATGACACGCGTAGCAATTGAGGGTCGCCAGCTTGTGCTCCACGACCTTCTGGGCAGTTACCGGCGCACGCTTCTTCTTCAGGATCAGGGCTTCCCGGAGGGCGCTGCGCTGGGATTCCTCGAGATCATAATCCGGAGCGCCCGGCGGAACGCTCTCTGAGAGGCAGCCGCCCTCAAGGCCCAGGGTCGCGAAGGACTTCGCCCCACCGGCCGCTTCGATTCCGGGTAACTCATGGCAGGACGCGCAGCCTCGCGCCGCAAACACCTGCGCTCCCTTGGCCAACTGGAGGGCATCGACCACCAGCTCCTCGTGATCGACCGGCATCATGGGATCACCCCGGGGCAGGAAGAGGCTTCCCGAGGGAATTCTCTGCTTTCGCATTTCCGGGCCCTGCCAGCCCACGCCGAACACCGCACTGTCGCTCTTCTGGAAATAGCGCACTTCCAGCTCATGATCGCCAGCTTTCAACTCAACCGAACCTGCGGTCTCCTTCCGGGTGTGCATGCCATCACTATCGACCACCACCTCGCCGTTGATGAGAAACTGCGATCCATCGTCTGAAACCGTGAAGAACGTCCACTTTCCATCCTTGGGGACGCGCAGGACAGCCCGCCAGCGCATGGCGAAATCGTGGCGGCGCTTCTGGAAACCCATGTTGAACGTGATCGTGCTGTGCGTTCCACTCCGCGTCGGCGTAAGCAACTCAAAATCCGGCAACTTGTCGCTCATCGGCGCCTCGAAATACTCCCACTCTACTCCCGACTCAGGCCGGCTCGCTGCCACCGGCTCCACCTGCAACTGGTCGCGCAGGAGATAAACCGCAAGGGCGTGCGCCTCGCCTTCCGCCAGCCAGAAGTCCGGCATGCGCCCGGACCTGCGGATCTTGAGGGGGTCGAGAAGAAACTCGGTGAGCTGGTCCACGGTGGTCTTGCGCGCCAGATCTCCGAGAGCAACCCCCGGGGAATTCAAGTCGGCCGCCCCTTCCTCCGGGGCATGACAGGCCACGCACCCGACCGAATGAAAGAGCTCGCGCCCCCGCTCCACGAGACGCGCACTACCACCCCGCTTGGAGGGCTTCAGTCCTCCTCCCTTCCCCGCAAGAAAATGCACCAGCGCCTCCACCTCTTCCTTACGCTCACGAGGATCCACTCCATGAAACACATCCGGCATGGTCGTTCCCGGCTTGGCGGCATGAGGCTCGCTGAGAAACCTGCGGAGGTAATTGGGAGTCACCCGGGCTCCCACTGCAGAGAGATCAGGGCCCTCCTTGGCTCCAACGAATCCGGAATCCCCCTGCTCCTCGTGACAGGAAAAGCAGTTCAATTCACCCAGGAGCACCTGTCCGGCCTGAGCCGCTCCCTCCGCCGTGCCCTGCAGACGCTCGTACCCGGGCACGGCCGGACCAGCTGATCCCGGGGAGGTCGTGGCGAAGACCAGCGCAAGTCCGGTCAGAAGAGAACACAGGCAACGGGCAGAACTCACCCCCGGACTATGGAAAGCAGGGCTGCCGCGCGGCAAGCGCAATCCCACTCGCCTCCTGCCCGGCAAGACCCTGAGTCCCCATGCCCTGCATCACCCGGTTCCCCGGGGCCCGGGCATGCCGTGCTCGAGATCCCCCTGAACCAGCGCACCACCACCAGCAATACCCCGTCATTCCGGATTCCTCTGCCGGATCAAGGCAAGGTTGCTACCTGCCCTTGACCCAGTCCGGAATCGTGCCATCTCCGGTCGCCTTTCCTCCCAGCACCCAGCTCAGATTGAAACGGGCCACGGTGGAGCCACCCTTCGGTCCCCCTTCGAAGTGCACATAGGCCATTCCCTCGGTCTTTGTTCCCGGGCGCCCCGAGGTCATCGAGGAATAAGCGAATGCGCCTTCGAAGACGAGCCGCTTGACCGGCCATGTTTTACCCCCGTCAAAACTGGCCCAAACCGTACCCAGCTTGCGGCCACCCGGACTGTCGCAATTGCTGTAGAGGATGATATCGCGTCCCTTTACGTTCAGTCGTGCAAGCCCGGCCATGCAGCCGTAGTTGGTATCCTGCGGTCCATCCGGAAGGGCCTTGAGATAGGTCAACCCTTTCCAGGTCTTGCCTCCGTCCGTGCTGGTGGCCGTCCAGCGACGACGCGGATCAGCTCCCTCTTCCGCCCAGTGCCGGCGGGAATTATAGTAGATTGTCCCGTCGCTCAGTTCCGCGATGGCCGCTTCCCCCGTCCCGTTGGCCGGAAAGGGATCACTCGTCTCCCATGTCTTCCCTCCATCATCACTGTAAATCGCATTCGTGTAATGCTCGGGCCATTTCTCCCGCGCGTTCCTGCCCGCATACCACCGTGAGGGACGAATGATCCTCCCCTTGTGCGCACCATGCCGGAGAGTGATGCCCCGGTCATTCATGTGCATGGAGGGTGTATTGCCCTTCGAGTCGGGCTTAATGACAGGCTTCACCTCGCTCCATGTCTTCCCATGGTCCGCGCTCTTGAAGACCTTGAGCGGAGCGGGCGGATGACGATCTTCCACAAACGCAAAGATGTCCCCGTTCCCTTCGTTCACGGTGAGCCCGCCACACTGGAAGCCCGGCTTGGAAATCGTGATCTCCTCACCCCAGGTGGCTCCTCCATCCTTGCTCAGGCGGGCCCTGACACTGCCCGTCCCGAAGGTGGCCACCAGTGTTCCGTCCACCGCGGTCACGATATTGGGAAAACGCTCTCTCTTGAAGACCTGGACGAGTTCCAGTCCCGCTTCGCCCACGTGTGGGGCGAGATCACCTTCCACCGGCAGAGCAGCGGCTGTCAGAGGTTTCGCCGCCGTTCCCAGGCCGGCCAGAAAACAACTGCATAGAGTGGCAAATACAATTCCGCGGGTCATCTCTTGAAGTGGGTGTGTGCGCATGATGAGCTGGTAAGTTGACAAGGAGCAGGATCCCCATTGCAGTGGTTTCCCATCCCCGTTCATGAAGGCCCTATCACCCGCTCCCTGCCCAAGCAAGCGGAAGAGACTCACATCTCTGAGTGCCGCCGTGATCTCCTGTCTGACACCGGGAGCCTCCCCGGTTGCCGCACGGGAAGCCGCAGCCTTCCAACCTCCTCCCCTGGAGGTCCGGGACGGGTTCGAGGTCACTATCGCCGCCGCTCCTCCGCTTCTCAATTATCCCATGATGGCCTGTCTGGACGATCGGGGCCGTCTCTACGTGGCAGAGAGCGACGGTCGCAACCTGACCACCAGGCAGGAAATCGAGAACGAACGCCCGCGCTTCGTACGGCGGCTTACCGATACCGACGGCGACGGAGTCTTCGACCAGAGCACGATTTTTGCCGACAAGATGACCATGCCCGAGGGCGGGCTCTGGCACGACGGCGCCCTGTATATCATCTCCGCGCCCTACCTGTGGCGACTGGAAGATACCGACGATGACGGGGTAGCCGACCGGCGCGACAAAATCCTCGGCCAGATGGAATTCGACGGACGGGCCAACCAGCACGGCCCCTACCTCGGCCCCAACGGCCGGCTCTACTTCAGCGGCGGCCATTTCGGTTACCAGTTCACCGGAACCGACGGGAGCAGAACCGGGCAGAGCCGGGCAGGTGGCATCTTTTCATGCCGCCCCGATGGCAGTGACGTGCGGATTGACGGACAGGGACCGATCAATCCGGTCGACGTGGTCTTCACCAAGAGCGGCGAGATGCTCTCCACCGCCGCTATTTATGACAGCTTCGGGGGCAGGCGTCACGACGCACTCATTCACTGGTTTCCGCGTGGCCTGACCCAACGCATCTACGGCGAGCCTCTTCTCCCCCAAACCGGCCTCCGGGTGCCCGCCACTATCCGCTGGGGGCAGGTTGCCCCGGCTGGCCTCATGCGCTACCGGGGCACACAGTTCGGTCCAGCCTACCGGGACTCGCTCTTTGCATGCCACTTCAATTCCAACAGTGTGCGACACATTCGCCTCATTCCCGATGGGGCCACTTTCCAGGCGGAGGATGCGGACTTTCTCACCTCTTCCAGCCGTGACTTTCATCCGGCCGACATCCTGGAAGATGCCGACGGAAGCCTGCTTCTCCTCGACACCGGAGGCTGGCTGAGCTGGGGGTGCCCGCACTCCAAGGCGGCCAAGCCGGAAGTTCGCGGAGCAATTTATCGCATCCGCCGCAGAGGAGGAGCCTGCCACCCCGACCCCCGGGGAACCGCGATCAACTGGGCCTCAAGTTCTCCCCTTGCTCTCGTCAAACTGCTCGCCGACTCCCGCCCGGCGGTCCGCGACCGGGCAGAAGCCCTCCTCTGCACCAAGGGTCAGGCGGCACTTGAACCGCTTGCCCACGCCTCCACCCCGGGGGCAAGCAAAGACCCCGATCTCCGCCTCCGTGCCGTGTTCGCCCTCTCGCAGCTGCCAACCCCGGGGCTCTCCCGGGCACTCGGAGCGGGCCTCCGTGATCCTGATCCCGGGGTGCGCCAGGCCGTCGCTCGTTCGCTGGGAGAACTTCGCTCCGGGGAAAGCACGGAATTACTGGTCGCCACGCTCTCCGACCCGAACCCCGCGGTGCGACGAGCCGTCGCAACCGCCCTCGGCCGCATCGGAAACAGCCAGGCTGTCGAGCCACTCTTCCGTGCCCTTCAGCCTGACTCACAACCCGCCTTCCAGCACGCCGTCCGCCTCGCCCTGATCGAAATCGGCGACCCCGCGGCCTGCCACCCCCAGCTCGAGAGCCCCCACCCGTTTCTGCGAGCTACCGCCCTCCGCGTGATGGAGCAGATTGACCCTGCCTGCCTCGACCTGAAGGCCCTCGTCCCCTCTCTTCGCTCCCCCGTTCCCATCCTGCGCGACGAAGCCCGGCGCATCGTGGCCGCGCGCCCCGAATGGAAGGAGCAGGTCTTCGACCTCTTTCTCTCCCTCCTCACGGAGGACGACCTGCCTCTCACCTCCTCAACCCTCGCAGAGGAGATCATCATGAGCTATCCGACAGACGAGAACTTTCATCTTCTCCTCGGCAGGCAGCTCCGTGAGCCATCGTTCCCCACCGCGGGCAAGCTTCTGATTGTTCATGCCCTCGGCTACCTCGAGTCCCTTCCCGAGCCGAGCGCCACCGGTATCGCCTCCCTCCTCGAAGAGCACTCCGGAGAGCTTCGCGCCGCGGCCGCAGCACTGGTCCTGACCTCACGTTCCTACCAGCGCTTTCGGCAGGGTATTGACTCCATTGCCGCCAATCCGGAAGAGCGCTCACTCACCCGGGTGACCGCCCTCGAGGCGATTGCCGCCCACGGGGGCAAGTTGAATGATGCTCAATTCGCGGTTGCCGCGACGGCTCTCTCCGCACCTGACCCTTCCCCCAAACTCGGCCAGCGGGCGGCTCGCGCCCTGAGTCACCTCACCCTCACTCCTCCCCGGGACCGGCAATGCAACACCCTCCTCGACCTTATCAGGAGTTCCACTCCCATGACCCTGGGCTTCCTGCTGAAGCCCTTCGAGCGCCTTGACCCCGGGACGTGGCCAACCCGCGAATTCGACAGTCTGGGTGTGGCCCTTGCAGAAGCTCTCCAGAGCGCTCCCGGACTCAAGTCCCTCCGCGCGGAACAGTTGGCCGCTCTCTCCAGACCGTTCTCCGCCACCTACCCGCAGGCCCACCGCGCCTTTTCACGTCTTGCCGGAGACCAGGCGGGCAATGCCGCCGAGCGCGCACAACGACTTGACGACCTTCTGGCGGTTACCGGCAAGGGCAACGCCTCGCGCGGTCGTGCTCTGTTTCACGCCAACCGCTCCACCTGCTCCCAATGCCACGCCATCGGCAACCGTGGCGGCACCCTCGGCCCCAACCTGAGCAGGATCGGAGCCATCCGCAGCGTGAAGGACCTCCTTGAAGCCATTGTTTTCCCAAGTGCCACCGTCGTCAATGGGTTCGAGACCTACCTGCTTACCGAAAAGCAGGGCCATACTCACGCCGGGGTCATCCACCGCGAGACCACCAATGCCCTCTATCTGCGGCAGGCCGACCAGGGGATCGTCCGAATTTCGCGCAATGAGATAAGAAGCCTGCTGCGCTCACCGGTATCGCTGATGCCTGCCGGGCTGGATGGAGTCCTCAGCGACCAGGACCTGGCCGATCTCGTGGCCTACCTGCAGGTGTGCAGGTAAGCTCCCGCCCTCCCCGCGGCTTACTTCGATCCGATGCAGTAAAGCATCGAGTGCGAGCGGGCATAAATCTTCCCGTTGATTGGTGACAGGGTCGCGCGGAAGGCTTCGTCCACCTCCGCTCCAAGATCGTTGACGCCCACCACCTCGAACTTCCGACCCGGCTTGATCACAACCGTTTTCCCTCCGTAAACAGTCTGAAACATCAGGTGACCATTCACCACCAGCGGCGCCGAGGCGTATTCCCCCTTCACCCCCAGGTGCTCCTGCCAGAGGACCTCCCCTGACTTGGCGCTGTAACAGGTGGCCAGTCCCGACATCGAGGCCACGACCACAAAATCTCCCACCACTGCCGGGGAAGGCAGATCCCGGCCGCCCCGGCGCGGGGCGTGCCACGCCATGTGCGATTTTGTAACGTCCCCCGAGCCGCCCGGCCGAACCGCATAGGCATCCCCCGGCTTACCGTTCACGACAAAGAGCAGTCCGTCCGCAAAATCCGGAACGGGTGAACCCCGCCCATTGAACCCGCGGCAAAACCAAAGCTCCCTGCCAGTCTTCGGGTCATACCCCCGCACACCCTGTTCCCCATTCAGAACGAGCTCCTTCTTTCCCGCCACCTCGATCAGGACCGGGGTGCTCCAGCCCCCGCGCGGCTTGTCCTCGCGCTTGGTCTGCCAGATCGGTTCCCCGGTGGCCAGATCGAGGGCCACCAGGGACGATGTCCCTTCCGCATCACAGTTCTGGACTACCATGCTTCCCACGATCACCGGGGAGGCGGCCACCCCCCAAGGTCCCGGAAAGTCCCCAAACTCCCTCGACCACAGAATGTTTCCCTCGAGGTCGTAACAATGCAGCCCGCCGGGGCCGAAGAATGCCACCACGCGCTCACCATCAGTCGCACACGTTGGGGTGGCGTAACTATTCATGCGGTGCGGCTTCTCCGGGAATGCACACTTCACGGTCTGCTCCCAGTTCACCCTGCCCGTCCCGGCATCCACACAGGACACATGGCGTTCCCGGCCGTTGTCGGATGCCCCCGTCACGAAGAGTCGCTCACCCCAGTTCACAACCGAGGACTGCCCCTTTCCCTTCAATCGAGTCTTCCAGCGAACGGACTTCGAAGACCACATGAGCGGCACGTTCTCGTCGGCAGAGTGCCCTCTCCCGGTAGGGCCTCGAAACTGGGTCCAGTTTTTCTCCGCTCTCACCTCGGCCGGAGGCAGAGCGAGCGCCAACAGGACCAGGAGAGAGAAACTTCTGCGCGACGAGAGGGAGCGGGGAATCATGGCATGCATCCAGGTTGAAGGTTGGGCGATCCTCATCATTCGAGGCCTTTGATAAAGGGAAAACCGTTCGTCTCCCCGATTCTTCGCAAAAGGCAGCCCTTCCCCGGTTCTTGCACCCGGACTCTCCCTCGGGCACGGTGCGGCGCACCCCCGGAAGAATGAGAGCACTCATCCCTGTATCGGCCACCCTTCTTCTCGCAGGCTGCACGACCATCATCTCCGAAAGGCATCCCAACACCCCGGCCCCGTCCGGCAAGCCCCTCAAGGCCACCGCTCTTTACTCCTGGTCAAAGGATGACGGGCAGGGGCCCATCAGGATTCACATCGACCTGGGCAAACAACGCCTCCATGTCACCCGCAATGGCAGGCGTATCGCCTCCTCCTACGTTGCCACGGGCCGAGAAGGTCACGACACTCCTCCGGGGAGTTACCGCGTGCAGAAGAAGGTCGCCGACAAGACTTCCAACCGCTACGGGTGGATCGAGAATTCGGTGGGAGAAAAAGTCGACCGCATCGCGAACCCGGAAGACCCCGTCCCCGCCGGGTGCAAATATGTCCCCGCACCCATGCCCTACTGGATGCGCCTGACCGGAACCGGAATTGGATTGCATGCGGGCTACATTCCCCGTCCCGGCGCAACCGCCTCGCACGGCTGCATCCGCATGCCGGAGAAGTTTGCCGCCAGACTCTTTCATGCCGTCACCGTCGGGACCCCGGTTACCATTGCGCGGGGCCACCACGACCCCTGGATCGTTCATCCTGATCCGCTGCCTCGCCCCCGGAAGAAGCCCCGCACCAGGAACGGGCTTCGGGTCATCTCTCCCGACGACCCTTGGATTGTCTGGCCGGAAGGGCACCCGCGATCCCGGTGACCGGAACCCTGTGGAGTCTTCCCACCCGGTGCGGATTCCCCATGCCTCGTCGCGCCGGAGGACCGGCTGCTAGGGAAGCTCCACTTCGTAAATCTGCGCCACCCCGCTGCGATCGGAGGTGAAGACCACCCGCTTCCCATCCGGGGAAAAGCCGGGATGCGGGTGGGTGTGCTGCGGCGCGTAGACCTCGACCGGACCATCGTCGTAGGGACAATGATCCGTATTCCAGTGCGCTCCCTCGTTACTGGACTCCGTCCCGCAAAGCGCTCGTGGCAACCCGACTCCATCACGCGGGTCAAAAAGCTGCAGGCCGCGGTCCGGATTCCTGGTATCGGCCACCATCAAGTCTCCGGTCCGGTTGATCATGGGGTGCCACGCATTGAAGGAACACACCTGCCGCACCTCACCGCTCATCACGTCGATTCCAAGCATTCCATGCGGCCATCTGGCAGTGAGGATCTCCCGGGTCCCGGGCAGCCAGGTTTCATGAACAATCCATTCCCTGCTCACGTCGTCGCGTTCATAGACAAGCCGGTTTTCGCTTCCGTCCCGGTTGATGACCCAGATCCGCGAATGATAGGGACCAGCATAACGCAGGAGCCCCGGGTCGTCGGGGTGGAACTGAGGATGCCCAATCGAGTCGCGCTCGAGAATCACTTCGGCGTCTCCCGATTCAGTGTCGATCACGACGAAACGTGCCCCATCTGCTCCCTTCACCGGAACTGCCCACCACCGGTCATCCCGGCTCAGGGTGGTGGTTCCCATCGCCGCCCCAACCATCCCCTTCTCCAGGATTCCCCCTCCTCCGAAATCTGCCAGCTGCTCCTCCTCAAGGCTGGAAACATTCACCCGCCACGCTCCTGCACCGGCAGTGAAGTAAACATGGTTGCCATCATGTGAGGGATGGAACGACCACTCATTGAGGTCGTCCCGTTCCGTCAGCTGCAACAGCTCTCCACTATCACGCAACTCGGCAAAGAGCTCCGGCCGGCCTGTCCGGTGCGACACCAGGTACAACCGTTCCATGTTGTCGTCGTAGGCCGGCAGGTAATAAAAGGGGTGATGGTGAATCGAGGGATGTGAGGTGACCTGACGGACACGCGCTCCCGTCCGTGGATCCGTCAAGCCGCGGGATTCAGACGGGTAGTAGGTGCCCCTGCTCATTGCCCAAAGCTCACCGGTCAGAGTCCGAGTAATCTCTCCGCATTCCCCGTCAGGACAGCCCCTCCCATACCATCACTCACGCGCAGGGCTTCCCCGATGCCCGCAAAAGGAAAATCGCTCGCAAACAACATTCGCTCCTTCCCAAAGAAGGATACCCCTGCGGAGATCGCCAGCCGCGAGCCAAAGGTGGCGGTATCGGCGTGGAACCTCCGGAAGGCCTCAATCGGCCTCTCCCGCAACTCCGTCTGCGCAGCCTCCATCTGCTCCGGGGGATACCGCGTCCCCATCAACTCCAGCCCTGCTTCGATCCGCCCCTCCATCATCGGGAGTGTTCCACCCGCGTGGTGCGTGATCACGATCAGGTCGGGCCAGCGATCAAAGATCCCGGCGAACACGAGTCTTCCGGCTGCCACACTTGTTTCATGCGGCCAGCCGAAGGCCCACCACAAGTCATACTTCGACACCTCCTCTCCCAGGTAGTCCCCCCTCGTGCTCGCCCGTAGCGGATGCAGCCAGATGGGCTTCCGCAGCTCTGCCATCAGGGCGAAGAGCCCGAGAACTTCCGGGCTGTCAATCGGCCCTCCATTGACATGAGTGTAGATCTGCACGCCCACTGCATTCAGCTCTTCAATCGCACGCCGCGCTTCCTCCAGGGCCGCCGGCATGTTGTTCATGGGCAGGGAGGCAATGAACCCCGGAAAGCGGTCAGGATGCGCCACACACCAGTCCGCCTGGGCATCGTTTCCAATCCGGGCAAGCTCGGGCGACTCGCAAGGACCCGCCATCGCCTCGATCGCGGGTGAGGCGAGGCTGAGGATCTGGCGGTAGCCCGGAAACCGGCCCACGATTTCCAGCCGCTCCTCCAGGTTACTCATTCCCGGCATTTCAACTGCCCGCTCGAACATGAGCAGCGGCTCTTCAAGCTCTCGCCGGCAGGCCTCCACGAAGGCTGGCGGCAGACAGTGGTTGAAAACATCGAGCGTTCTCACGAAAGGACCTCCGGAAACTGGATGCAGGAAGCCCACCGGGCGCCTCCCGCCAGGCTTGCAATCTTTGCCCGGACAATGCCCGGAGGAATCTCCGGCTTGCGATTCGCGAAGGAAGCGAACCCGCAATCCCTCTCCCACAGGACCTTCTCCCTCGCCACCCCGGCGCTCATCGAGTCCCGCCCGCAGGGGGCGCCACGCTCGCCGGCCCACATCAACTCAATGCGGGACTCGGGGCGCGCAAGGCTGCCGGCGTGAGTCGCAGGAATCCGCTCCGTGCTCCGCTTCATCGCACGACCTCGTAGTTGATCGTCCGCAACTGCCCCCGGATACGCTCGATGGACTCCTCCGCGAGGGGCCGTACCGGCCGACGGAAATGTGGACTTGGAAACTGCCCCATCAACCACCGGGCCACCTTCATTCTCTGGTGGGCACCGCAACCGGGTTCTCCGAAATTGTAGATCAACCGGGCCAGGGGAGCGACTGTCCGCTGGGCCTCCTTGGCACCAGCCAGATTCCCGTCCAGACACGCGTGCACAAGATCGATCATGAGCCGAGGGACAAAGCCCGCAAACCCGATCAGGGCCCCATCTCCAGCCTCCAGCAGGCTTGGAAGGAGATACTCGTCGTGGCAGGTCACGATACTGACGCGGGGAGCCGCTTCCTTGAGCTGCTCGTAGTCGAAAAGCCAGCGTGACATGTCCCGCGTTCCCATCTTGATCATGACCACCTGTGGGATTTTCACGAACTCGCTCATCTCATCCAGTGAGTAGCCGGCCTTCGTCCAAGCCGGATACTGGTGAACGACGATATCCACCGCCGCCTCCGCAACGTCCTCGAAGAACCCAACCGCCGTAGCTGTGGACCTTCCGAAACGCAGCCAGTGATGAGGAGGCATGAGGAGGATGGCATCCGCCCCGGACTCCTTCGCTGCCCGGGCATGATCGATCGCTTCGAGAGAGCCCTCGGCCGACACTCCACTGATCACCTTCACCGCGCACCCGGTCTCCCGGTTGGCGGCGTCGACCGCTTCCCGGACCAGAGAAGTTACCCGATTCCGCTCCACCGGTCGCAGGGACATGATCTCCCCGGTATGTCCGTTGCAGGTCACTCCGCGGATGCCCTCCACCCGCGCCAACTCTCCGATGTATGCTTGCAACCCCTCCTCATCAATACTCTCGTCAGCAAGGAAGGGGCAGAGGGTAGCAGGAAAGACACCCGTCCAGGGATGCGTTCTCCAATCGCCGCTCATGATGGTATGAGATGGTATAGAAATGCTGCCGGGAGCCACGTGCGGGGCTTTTCTGGCGAGGACGCCGGAGCGTATGAACCGGGAATCCGCGAGACAACCCCTATCCCGGCGAATCTCCCACATTTCCCCAGACCTTCCCCTGGACTGGGGCGAATCCTCATCTCCGGCCGCTAAATATCCATTCCTCTCCTGCCCCGGGCCGGGAACATTCCCGAGGCGCATTCCATCCCTGCTCGGCCGGTAGACTCCCGGGGCATCGATGAGAAAGGACCGGAAAACCGCCCCGGACGACCGGGAAGACCCTCAGGTCGTGATCCAGCGACCGGCCTCCACCGACCGGGAAGCGGCATCCGTAAACTTCTGGGCGATCCACCCGTCCTCGAGGTCGGGGTGCTCCCCGCCCCCGGTCTCGCCACGCACCACGGGAGCGAGCGCCGGAAAGACCCATTTGGCAAAGCGGTTTCCAAACCCCTCGTCCGGAGCGTTCTCGACCACTCGTTTCTCCTGGTCCGGGGTAACCAGCACAACCTCTCCTGACCAGCGGTCAATGCTGAGTGAGGCCTTGGTGCCGTGCAGTTCCAGCTCCGGAGCGAGATGCTTGCGCAGGAAGGTCGCATGCGAAAGAAGATAGGTTCCCACTGCGCCGTTGTCATAACGGCAGGACAGGCTGGCATAGTCCACCGTGTCACCCTGACGAGCACCCCCGGCATCCTCTCTCTCATCCTGACTCCAGTTCAGCGCTTCCCCCAGGTTGATGGCGCCAAGATCGGCCTTGGAGGGTGTCAGGGTTTCCCCGTGCGAAAGCACCTCAATCGCCTCAGCACCAATGATCCAACGCACTGCGTCATAGGCATGCGACCCCACATCTGCGATCGTCCCCGCTGAGGACAGCTGCGGATCGTCCCGCCACGTCAGCGGCATGGTCGCCGGTCGCGGATTCTGCCAGCGAAAGACCGTTGAAACAATTTCCCCGAGCTCGCCAGCGGCCACGATCTCCCGGGCAACTCCAAAAACCCGCACCATGCGTGTCCAGAACGGAACGAAGTGGGCCAAGGCCGGACTGGCGTCGCGATAAAGTTTCCACATCTCCCCGGCCTCCCCGGCGTTCATTCCCACCGGCTTTTCGCACAGGAGATGCTTTCCCCGGGCGGCACAGGCCAGCACCGCCTCATGGTGAAGTGCATCAGGGGTGGCAACGATGACAAGATTCACCCCCGGGTGCTCCACTACCTGACGCCAGTCCGTGGTCGCCAACTCCGCTCCATCCTCTTCCGCAGCCTGTGCCAGCAGGTCTTCCCTCCGCGCACAAAGCGCCACCACCTGCGCCTCCTCACACTCCCGGATCTCCGCCCGGTAGGGCGCCCCGATAAAACCGGTCGCGCCCAGAACCCCTACTCTGAAGGTCGGATCTGCCATGGCGGTCCGTTTAGCGGTCCAATCCGCGCTGGTCCACTCTCGAATGCAGCCTGCCCGTTCCTGCCGCGTCATGAGAGAGGATTCATCGTGCAAAAGGTTGATCTGGAATTTCCGGAACCTAGGGTTCTGCAACGGGATCCCCCCGGCTACATCTCCGCTTCCCCATGTCCACCTCACCGTCTCCTCCTCGTCTCGGCGCCGCCGCCGCCGTAGGAGTGGTGATCTGCGCTTTCCTCGGCTGGTTCTTCGGGGGAACCCAGATCGCCCTCAACAACCTGATCCAGACTGGTGTTCTCGACGTTCTCGACCAGTCGGAAGCCATCGACCAGAATCTCTACGGCGAACTTACCGCCAAGGTGCGCGACAAGTCAGCTACCGCGAGTGAGCTTGCCCAGATGAATGAATGGAGTCCCCTCGTGAAGAAATGGTACGCATGGCTGCAATGCGCCTTTCTCTTCGGGGCCGCCGCGGGCGGTTACATTTTCGGCAAACTGGGCGACCGTATCGGCCGGACCCGGACTCTGGGAATCTCCATCATCTGGTTTTCAGCCTTCACGGGGCTCACATGGTTCGCCGCCAGCCCGGAGCAATTGTTTGTCATGCGCTTCCTCGCCTGCCTCGGCATCGGTGGCACCTGGCCCAACGGAGTCGCCCTCGTGAGCGAGGTCTGGGCCACTACCGCCCGTCCTGTTCTGGCGAGCGCGATCGGCATGGCCGGCAATCTCGGCATCTTCACCATGTCGAACCTCTCCCGGATATTCGCTGAGAACGAAATCAGCTGGAAGATGGGCCTTCTTGCCAACACCGCTCCCATTCTCCTCGGGGCTCTCATCCTTGCGCTTCTGCCCGAGTCCCCGAGCTGGCAGCTCAACACTCCTGAGCAAAAGGAAAAAAAACCATCTGTCTTCCGGAAACCCCATCTCAAGGTCACCCTGATCGGAATTGCCCTCGCTACCATTCCACTCATCGGCGGCTGGGGAAGCGCGAATTGGATGGTCCCCTGGGCTGCGGACGAGGGCAAGGCCATCGGGGACGGCACACTTGCACCCCGCGTTGTCATGTACAGGTCCCTCGCCAGCATTGTGGGGAGCCTCCTCGCCGGCCTTATTGCCATCACGCTCGGTCGACGCCGGACCTACCTCATCGCCGCTCTGGCGGCCTTCGTGTCGGCACAACTCGCCTTCTGGTTCACTTCCCCCCACGACGAGGCCTTCTTCATTCTGGCTGCTGTCCTGGGCATCTTTAATGGGATCTTCTTCGGGTGGTTGCCTTTTTTCCTGCCCGAACTCTTCCCCACCCGCGTCCGCGCTACCGGGACCGGGGTAAGCTTCAACTACGGCCGGATCCTGACCGCGCTCTCCATATTTGGCACCGGTTACGTCCTCGGATCCTTCAACCACGACTATGCAGCGATCGGCAGGATCACCAGTTTCGTCTTCCTTCTCGGCGTGGTCGCCATTTACTTCGCTCCCGACACCAGCAAACGCGACATGGCGGAATGACCAGGATCCAGCTCCAGCTCGAACCCGAACGGGAAGCCCTCTACACGGAGGCCTCCACCCGCCTGCACGAGGTAGAAATCGTCCCCGCCGACGGAGACGCCCTCATCACGAGCACTCTGGGGAGCAGCCCCCTCCCCACGCTGCTCGATCAACCAGGTCGTTTCGATCCAGCTTCCCTGCGGGACGTGCCGGCGCCGAGAATCATGCCGGCCCATCAGTGGCGGTTCTCGCCCAGCGTGCTCCCGGTGGAGGAGAGCCGAAGGAACGGACAACTCGGGGACCCCGGCCTTCTGCGCATTCATCACTGGCTGGTCACTCCCTCTGAGGCTCCCGCCACGGCCTTCCCCCAGGTCGACCTCGCCCACTGGTTTTTCGGGTGTCGGCCCGAACACATCCACACTCTCCGGCGAGAACACTACCTCCACTATCATCTCGGCTTCAAGGATGGAGGCATGGCGCTCATCGACATCGCAACGCACCGCCCCGGAAAAGAAAACTACTATTCCATGCACCTGATCGGCTCTCAGGGAGCAGCCTATGCAGACGACCACCGCAACGTGCATCTGCAGTTCGGGACCGGTGGCACGCGCGCTCACCTGCACCCGCCCAACGAACTCCTCGCCGTGCAGGCCATGCTGACCGAGTTCACCGCCGGCCTCCGGGAAGATCGTCCATGGAGTGTGGGCATCAGCGAAACCAGCGATGCCCTTGAAACCGTGAAGGAGGCTTTGAGCTGATCATGCCAGGACCAGCGAACGTCTACCGGGCACTCGTCCTCAGCGTGGTCAAGCACGACTACCTGCCCAACGCCGTGGCCGCTCATCCCCGCTTCCGCCTGGTGGCCGTGGCGGACGACCCGGACCGTCCGGACTGGACCCACGAACGCAACCAGCTCTATGCTGACCAGCACGACATCCCCTACCACCGGGACGTGGAGGCTGCCCTGGCGGATTGCGACCTCGTGGTCGTGAGTCCGGAAGCGGAACGCCACTGTGACCTCGCACTGCGGGCCGCCAAGGCCGGCAAACACATCGTGGTGGACAAACCCCTCTCTCCCAGCCTCGCCGATTGTGATGCCCTCGCGGCCGCGGTGGAAGAGCGCGGACTCAAGTGCCTCGTCTGGAATCGCAACTTCCTGCCCGCCCTTGTGGAAGCCCGCCGGGCTGTCGAGGAGGGCGCGCTTGGCACCCTCCATGCCATTCACTGCGATTTTTATTTCTCCAAGGATGCCGGACCACCGAAAGGCTCGCGGGGACCGGGCGACCCCCCTATCAACTGGCTCGCACGGCAAATGGATGCCCACGCCGACGGCTCGGACGGCGGAGTGGGAGTCGCCCCCCTGGGCGAGCTCCAGATCGAGGGCATCTATCCCCTCGCTTATATCCACATGCTGGCGCAGCTACCGGTCGCGCGGGTCTTCGCCCGCACGGCCACCCATTTCCACCAGGCCAACGTAGACAACGGGGTCGACGACCTCGCTTCCGTCACCCTCGAGATGGCGGACGGCTGCACCGGCTCGCTCGCGATCGGCCGCATCGGGGCATCCGCGCACCCGGACATCGGCGAAATCAAACTCCACCTCCTCGGGAGCGAGGGATCGCTCGTCGTCAGCGAAGCGCGCCCCGAGGTCGCTGTCTACGCCCGCAGCCAATCCTCCACCGAGTTCAAGCACCGGCGCGTCGCAGACGAGAATAATTATCTCCTCATGCAGAATTTCGCGGACGCCCTCGACCATGACACCGACCTCATTCTCGATGCCCGTGGGGCCCGCGATATCGCCGCTATCGTGCAGGCCTCCCTCGCAAGCGCCCGGTCCGGAACACCCGTCGATATCACCAGATGACCGCCAACGAACTCAGAGAACTTCTCCACAGCGGGGAACGGGTGGTGCTGGGCACCTGCCTGGTCTCCCCCTCCGCCAAGTGGCCACTCGTCGTGCAAAAGTGCGGCCTCGATTTCGTGTTCATCGACACCGAGCACATCGCCTTGAACCGCGAAACCGTTTCCTGGATGTGCCGGACTTACGCCGCGATGGGAATCCCACCCCTCGTCCGTATTCCGACCCAGGATCCCGATGACGCCACCGTCGTGCTTGATGACGGAGCATCCGGCGTGATCGTTCCCTACGTCGAACATCCCGGGGTGGTCCGTGAAATGGTGGGCGCTACCAAGCTCCGGCCACTCAAGGGAGAGAAGGTGAGGCGGGCCCTCGAGGGGGAGAGCCTCGAGCCCGAACTGGCCGACTACATCGAAGGCCACAACGCCAACCACATCCTCCTGACCAACATCGAGAGCGTCCCGGCGATGGAAAACCTCGACCAGATCCTGGAGGAGAAGGGACTCGATTGCGTCCTGATCGGTCCCCACGACCTCTCCACCAGCCTCGGCGTTCCCGAGCAATACGACCATCCCCGGTTCCTTGAGGCCTGCTCCTTCATCCTCGGAAAGGCCCGCGCCGCCGGCATCGGAGCCGGCATTCATCACTGGCTATCTCCCGAGAAGCAGATCCAGTTTGTCGAAATGGGAGCCAATCTTCTGATTCATAAGGCCGACGCCATCTTTCTGTCGGAAGGATTGCAATCACAGCTCGGCGAAATCCGGAGCCTGCTCGGTCAGGAGGGCGGCCCCGGAGGCGGAAGCCAGGTCACGATCTAAAGCCAGAGAGCCCGGTTCGGTCGCCAGTTGTCCCGGTCCTCCACCAACCCGATCTTGAGCTGGCATTGCCGGACGCCGGCATTCAGCTGACGGACGGAAAAGTATCGTCCCTGCTTCCGCCGGATGAGAACCGAGCCGACGCAGCTCCCAACCCGGCCAGCGAGACCGGACGTGGGCAGAGAGCCGGCAGGACCGCCTACCTCATCTCCACCCGCAAGCGGGCAAATTGGATCTGCCGCTCTCCCCGTGGATGTCCGGCCCGCCACGTTTCCGTCACGACTCCATCCTGCAGGCCGCTGGCTTCCTGGGCCACGCGAACTCCGTCAGCAACCCAGGTGACCAGGTCCTCGGAAAACTCCACCACGTATCGCAGGCCGTCGGCCCCCACTTCGCGGGGGAAGCTGATGGTCAGATACTCCTCCGCCACGCCGTCCACCAGAAAGACTCCTGACCGGGCCACGGGCAGGAGGTGCGCCGTCGGCGTGGTCGGGTCTCCACCGAGGAAAAACTCCAACAGCGCGACCACCCCGTCGCGATCGGCATCTCCAAAGTCTTCGCTCACCTCGAAGCGCTCCTTCCAGGCCGCGTAATCCACGCCATCGGCCTTGCCCGGAGAGCCAAGGGGGAACCGGCTCGGCCGCCAGTTGGCCGGGTCTCCATGGTCCGGGCTCAGGAAATCATCCACCCCGATGAGCACCAGGCTGGAATCGCCGTCCGCCGCCTCCGGCCAAGGAGACTCATCCGTGAACTCATCAACGTCGTGGATGGTCGTGCCCGCCCCAAAGGAGAGCTTCAACCGTTCGCCGCTATTACGCAGGTTGTCGCTGGGATATTCACCCGCAACGGGCAGCCCCGCACCATACCGCGCCTCGAAGGCGACCTGATTCTTCACCACCAGGGCATAGTCCCCGGGAGCGAGGACCTCGATTGCGCTTCCCCCGAAATCGAAGTCCACCCCCTTGGTGAAGCGAACATTCCGGAGATCCAGTTCCGTGGGCCCCACATTCTTGAGCTCGATGAATTCAAACTCATCACGATTAGTCGTAATGAGGCGCTCGTCCCCCTCCGGCTCGGGGGGGTGGTACATGAGCTCCGAAATACGCAGATCGCGCAGATGGTCGGAGATATTCGGAGCGGTCGCCTGGAACTGCACGGGTTGGGACCAGTGGCTCCAGAGCCCGGTGGTATCCTTGTGGCGAACACGCACCCGGTAAGTCTTGCCCACTTTCACCGAGATGGGAGGAAACTGGTAAGTGGCATTGAAGGGCGCGAGTTCTCCCGACTCGAATGCCCCGGCGATCTCATAGATATTGGGCTCGCTCGGGTCGTAATTCACGACTCCCGGATTATGCACTTCCGCCAGACGCCATTCCATGGCCGCAAACCGGGAGCGGCTTGGACTGGAGAACGCACTGGAAACAAAGACCAGGCCATCGGAGGGATGACCCTCCGGCCCGGCATAGGTCAGCCCGGGGCGCGCCGGCTCCCTCCCATCGTCGCTCAGGAGCGTATTGGCCATCCACTCTCCGCGCGAGGCGATCCACGTCTTCACCACGCGCACCATCCCCGCAAAATCCCGGGTGGGGGCGATATCATAATAGCGATCCTTGTGATTGAGGCGCGGGTGGTTGTCCCACATGCGCCGGTCGACATCCACCAGCGACGGTTCTCCCGGCGTGTAGACGAACTTCACGGTCTCATCCACCAGCTTGTAACCCTCATCCCGGTTGAAGAGAAGGTCGAGCACCTCCCGGACACGGTTCTGGTAGTCCGAATTGAAAGCCGGATTCTGGGCCACCTTCGCCTTGAAGGAGTGGTTCCCGTTCCCATACATGTTGTTGGCGAACGTCAGGTCCAGGTCCCAGGGCAGGACCTCGAATTTCCCGGTCTCGGGATTGTGGTAATAGAAGTAGTTTTTCCCGTAGGCGATGTCGTAGTGGTGGATGGCCTCCACGATCGTCCGGTAGCTCAGGTATTTTTCGACGTTGAGATTCTCTTCCCACCACTGCGCGGACGGATTCCGGCCACGGTATCCACTGATGAAGGCGGAGACATCAGAGCGATTGCTCACCTGGGCCGGACCCTGGTTGTTGGATGTCCCCGCGTGGCCCTCGATCTTGTAGAGGTTTCCATCCGGGAGATCGTGTTCGTCCAGAAACTGCCCATCCAGCTGTTCGATGGCCAGATAGAGTCCATAATAGTCCGTCTCATACTGCGAGCGCGAAGGCCGGGTCTGGTCAACCACATAGAACTGCACGTGGTGCGTGTTGCTCGCTTCCACCCCGGCGAGCTCGAAGAGCCGGAAGCCGACCCCTTCAAAAAGCCCCTGCTCGCCTCGGTGCCGGAAATTCACCTGCTGGACAATGGAGGAAAAATTGAGCTTGTCCCAGCTCGTCTCATACTCGTTGCCGTATTCGTCCTTCGCCTGGAAGCGGCGCCCACGGTTGAAATCGAATTTCCAGAAGTTCTTTCCGAACTGGAAACGGTGTACTCCACCCCGGGGGCGGTAGCGGATGTGGTCATAGACCTTGCCCTCGTAGACCAGCGTGCCGGGCCACAGGTACTCGGACCCTGAATACCCACTGAACTGTGAATCAGTCACCCAGCTCGACTTGCTCAACAGGAAGTAGGTGGGCACGCTCGACATCAGTTCTCCGGAATAGCGCACCGGACTGTCTCCGTCACGAATGGAACCGGTCCAGTCAGGAGTCCCACTGTAGACAAAATAAGCAAAGTTGGGTTGCGGGTCATCCTCGTAGGGAACCCGCACCGATACTCCCCCTGCATCCTCCACCGTGATGCGGTAGCGCACCAGGTGACGGTTTCGATTCAGGCTGCTCGCGATTGCCCCGCTGTAGATCCCGTCCCCCGCCACGGCGTCGTCGCCCTGGCCATCATCCCTCATGGGCAGGTCATTCCAGCCCCTTTCATAGTTGGGATCGATGTTAGGAGTCCCGTTGCTGTTATATTTCAGGTAGCGTCCAAAATAGGCTCCAGGCCGCACCAGCTGATAGCTGAGAGTCACCGCCGCCACCCCGTCGGGGTCCGTCACCTCGGCCGTGATGACCACCTGCTCACCGCTACGCGGCTCCTGCGGCCGGTGAGAAACGCGCCGGGTCTGGGGCGGAGCCCCGGGCGCATACACCGCGTTGCGCGCACCCGGAGTGGGGGCCGCTGAGCGCCAGCTTCCGCCCAGGTCACTCTCCAGCCCGGGATGAATCAGCTGAATCGACGGGCTCACGCCTGCCACCGGATCCCCAACCGTGGGCCACGGGAATCCCAGCCGGTAGTCCACCTTGCTGATCAGGGCCCCCCCGGGGTCACGCAGGTTCACGGTCTCTCCACTGTTCCGCAGTTTGCCTTGCCACGGCCCCAGTGCCTTCGACCATCCGAACCGGCTCGCCATCGTGGCCGGGTCCTGCGCCACGATGAGATAATCCCCACTCGCGATCCTCACGCCCTCGGGGAAACGGAAGTCTATTCCTCCGGTAAGTTCCCAGCCGCCGAGGGCAACCAACTCAGAGGTGGGATTGTGAATCTCCACGAACTCAGCGGGCACGGTCTTGTCCGATTCGTCGTAATGGATCTCGTTGATGACCAGTGAGGGGGCATCGAGCTGGCCAAAGGCTTTCGCCGCAAGCAGGAAACCACCACACAGGATGGGGGAAAGGGGACGCTTCATAAGATTGGGGGCCTGTGCGACACCTAGTTTGCAGGCTTGGATGACAAAGTAAACCCCGCGGCACCTTCAGCAGGAGCACCCACTTGCATGCTTTTGCCTGCAGCTATATGATTTCCCAGCCTACAAATCAGCTGCGGCAGTACCGATCCTGTGAATCTCCGCCCCGAGATACCACTCACTTTGGAACGACACCCTTTCCCGCAGTGGTTGGCTCACAACCCTTGGGAAGGGACGAGGATTGGGGGCCCTGATCCGCGGGGCCTTCCTCAAGGCACCCGGGACCGCCCGCCGCCCCTGATGCCGGCCCACCGCTCGGCTAAGTCGACAAAGAAATCTGCTCCTGAGGCTCCATGACCGAAAAAGGGCCGCATTTTGGGGATCCACTCTTGGAGGGCTTGAGGTTAATCCAATCATGTTACCCAATGAACGTTTCGAAAAGCCTGCCAATTGCGTTGACGGTGTGCGCGGTGAAGGATCCCACTGGCGTTTCCACCGGCAAGGTGGAGAGCAGACCATGGCCTCGCAGGGCGGGAACAACGACATTCATGGAGGCTCCAACGTCAATGACGACCAGGCAGGAACCAGCTTGGGAGCAATTCCCGAGCCGACTGTCGGCCTTCTCAGGCTGTTAAGCCTCGGGCTGCTGACCATTCGCCGCCGTCGCTAGGTTCCGTCTTGGTGAGGTTCAAATCCCTTTTGATTTTATTTGGAAGCAGGCCACCGCAAGGTGGCCTGCTTGCGTTCGGACTCTGCCTCCCTGCTTCCCCCTTTTGCCGCCGTTTCCCGGTATGCTACGGTCCGTAACGATGAAACGCGCTGACCCCATGCTCCGGACCACCCACTGCCTGAGCTCGCTTGGTGCCGTTCTGCTCTTCGCAGGATGTCAGGAGAAACCCGCCTCCGATAGCACTGCCACTCTTCCTCCCAAGCCCTCGCCCCTCCAGTCCGGGGAGACTCATCCCGTGCCCCCCCAAGCGACTACCGTTGCCACTCCAAGCCCCATTCTCCCACCCAGCCCCGCCATACAAGCCGGCCCCTCCGAAACCGCCCCGGGCCTGGGGCGCAGGAATTTAATCGGCCCCCTGCGCGATGCCTACGACCGTATGGACCCGGTAAAAGATGGTTGGGAGTCAGAGGCTTTCAGTTCCGCCGCCAAGAAGAAGCTTTCGCTCCTTCAGGGGCTGCTCACTGCAAAGGAACCCATCACAGCGGAGTCCCTCGCAGGCCTGGCCATCGCAGAGGTCACCGCTACCCCATTACGCCCGGATCAACTTTCCGTGGTCTTTGAAGACGAACGCCTTCGCGTCCTCCGCTCCCTTGCCCCATCTGCATCCTCCACCAGCATCACCGGACGGGAGGCCCTCGCAACAAACCTAAACCAGCTTCGTTTTCCGGAGGCCACTGCCGAGCCCCATCTAAAGATCGTCCGGGTTTTCCCGGAAGGTGAGGACTCGGCAAGATGCGAGGTGCTTGTCGATCTGGGAGCGAACAGCCCGAACTCCCGCGCCCAGATCAATGCCACCTGGTCCTGCAGGTGGAAGCTTACAGGCGAAGAGGCTTCCCCCCTGCTCGTCGCGATCGAGGTGACCAGATACGAGGAAATCATCCAGGAGAACGAGGGCACCCCCCTCTTCCAGGACGCCACCGTCTCCCTGCTCAAGGGCGATCAGGCCTATCAGCGGCAGTTCCTTCTCCCCTCCGATCACTGGCGCGCCCGTCTGCCTCGTGAACTCGGCCTCGAACCCGTAGCCAACCACGGCCTCGCTGTCGGCGATGTCAACGGGGACGATCTTGACGACCTCTACGTCTGCCAGCAGGGAGGCCTCCCCAACCGACTTTTTCTCCAGCAGAAAGACGGAACGCTGCGCGACTTCACCGAGACCAGCGGCACGGGGTGGCTCGAATACTGTGCCGCCGCACTCCTCGTTGATCTCGACAACGACGGCGACCGGGATCTCATTGTCTCCCAGGACTTTCGCCTCATGGTGATGGAAAACGACGGTAGCGGCAGGTTCACCCTCGCCTTCGGGTCCTCCAGCAAGGCCCAGTCCTTTTCCCTCGCGGCTGCCGATTACGACAACGACGGTCTCGTTGACTTCTACGTGTGTGGATACAATGCCTCCCAGGCGGAACTGCGGACTGGTGCGATGGGCGAACCCATGCCGTTCCACGATGCCAACAACGGCGGCCCCAACCTTCTCTGGCGCAACCAGGGCAACCTGCGTTTCGAGGACGTCACGGCCCAGTGCGGCCTCCAAGTCAACAATACCCGGTTCTCATTCGCCGCGGCGTGGGAGGACTACGACAACGATGGCGACCAGGACCTCTATGTCGCCAACGACTATGGCCGCAACTGCCTCTATCGTAATGACGGCGGCAAATTCACCGAGGTAGCTGCCCGGATGCAACTGGAAGACACCTCCTCCGGGATGTCGGTGAGTTGGTCCGACTTCAACCTCGATGGCATGATGGACGTCTACACCAGCAACATGTATTCCAGTGCCGGCAACCGCATTACCTACCAGCGCCAGTTCAAGAAGGGTGTTCCGGAGGAAATCCGCAGGCAGTTCCAGCATATCGCTATCGGCAATTCCCTCTTTGAAGGAGTTGCTAACAAGCCGTTTAATGACGTCGGCCTGCAGGCTGGTGTGAACATGGGCCGCTGGGCCTGGTGCTCGAAGTTTGTCGACTTCAACAACGATGGCTGGGATGACCTCCTCGTCGCCAACGGATTCATCTCCTCCGATGACACCGGTGACTTGTGAAGTGTCTACTGGCGACAGGTCGTGTCGCAGTCCCCGGTCGATGACTTTTCCGCTCCTGCCACCGGGAAATACCTGCAGGGTTGGCGAGCCCTGAGCCGACTCCTCCACGAGGACCGCTCCTTCAGCGGGAACGAACGCCACTGCGCCTTTCTCAACCTGCGCGGCAGGCAGGCCACCTTCGCCGACGTTTCAGCGATCACCGGTTTCGGCTTCCCGGAGGATGGCCGCGGACTGGCAACCTCCGACTGGGACTTCGATGGAGACCTCGACGTCTGGATCACAAACCGGACCGCTCCCCGCCTGCGCTTTCTCAAGAACAACACAACCGCCCCGGGCCGCTTCGTCGCCTTCAAGCTCTCCGGTGATGGCAGGCAGTGCAATCGCGATGCGATCGGAGCACGCCTCGAGCTTCATCTCGAGGGCATTGAACCTGCCCGGAGAATCCGCACCCTGCGCGGGGGCGAGGGCTTCATCTCCCAGTCGAGCAACTGGATTCACTTCGGCCTCGGCGAGGCTACCGGCATCACCAAGCTGATCGTCCGCTGGCCGGGAGGGGAGGCGGAGGAGTTTACCGGCATGAAAGCCGGCCGATTCTACCGCGTCGTGCAGCACAGTGGAAAAGTCGTCCCATTCTCGCCGCCCGCCGGCCGCCCACCCCTCTCCGCAGCCAGGCAGCAACTGCTCAACTCCAGCTCCAACACCCGGACAATCGCTCCTGCCGGGCTGCCCGTTCCCGCACTCGAGGTCATTGGTAACGACGGCAACACCTCCCGCCACGACTACAACACGAACAAGCCAACCATTCTCAACATATGGTCCAGCGCCTGTGCTCCCTGCCTCGTGGAGCTCTCGGAGTGGTCTTCCCACGAAAAGAAACTGCTGCAGCATGCAGAAGTTCTCACCTTCAGCACCGACCACCTTTCCGAAGAAGCCAGCGATAAGGAAATCCTGGCCGCCCTCAGGAAAGCAGGCTCAAGATTCCCAAACCACAAGATAACGGAGCAAAGCCTCAAGTCCCTGGATTTCCTGCAGCGCTCGGTTCTCGACCGATGGCTCCCCCTCCCCGTTCCCAGTAGTTTCCTCATCAGTCCGCAGGGGGAACTCATCGCCTTCTACAAGGGACCGGTATCCGCAGAACAACTCCTCCAGGATCTGCAGCTGGGTAAGGGCAACATGCCCCTCGATGCCCGTCGCAATGCAGCTGTTCCTTTTCCCGGACGCTGGATTGGCTCAGCCGTACCTGGTCAACCAAACCGCGTCGCCTCCCTCATGGCCGATCACAATGAAGTGGAGCTCGGAGCCTCTTATCTCCAGCACTGTGCCTCCCTCCTGGAACCCCGGGCGACCGACGAAGACAGCAAGCGGGATCTTGGCGACATCTACTATATTGCCGGCCTGCTCAACGGACTGTCCGCTGATCGAAGGGCGCTCGCCATCGCGCAACTCACCCGGGCGGGAGAGCTCCTGCCCCGGGATGTCCGCGTCAAACTGGAACTGGGACGCCAGTATACCCTCTCCCGGCAACTGCAGAAGGCAGCCACCGAGTGGGCGCTCGCTGCCGAGATCAATCCCTCCGACCTTGCCCTGCTGATGGACCTGGGAATGCTGCACTTCCGCCTCGGGGAGTTTGAGAAATCACACGCAGTCTACACCAAGGTCGTTCAGGCCACTCCCCGCAACGGGCTTGTGCGCTACCATCTCGCAAACAACGAAGTCCGCTTAAAGCGCCTGCCGGAAGCAATCGAGAACTACCGCAAGGCTCTCGAACGCGTCCCCTCCTTTCCCCAGGCCGCCAATAACCTGGCGTGGATACTCGCCAGCCATCCTGATCACACCCTGCGCTCCACGGAAGAGGCGCTTCGGATCACCACCAGCCTCTGCAAGCTAACCGGGGACAAGAGCCCTCTCTTTCTTGACACCCACTCGGTGGCGCTGGCCAACGCCGGCCAGTTCGCGGAAGCGATCAAGACCGCAAGGCAGGCCCTCGCTCTCCTTCCCTCCCAAAGTAAAACCGCCCTCGCAGGGCTACGCGCACGCATCGCCCTCTACCAGGCAGAGAAGCCCTACCGCGAAGCGGGCTGGCAGGCAAAAGCGGAGTAACCAGTTCAGCCTTAAAGCCAAGGAACAACTCCCTGTCTGAATTATTCAAGACTCTGAAATGATGCGTTCATTTCCATTGGTCCGCATCACTGCATTCACTGTTCTTTTGAAAACCGTGCGGTGACGAGCTTGGGCGCAAACTTACCGGAAACGTCTTGTCGAGACCGGTACAATTCGCTAACTCCTCTCGACCTTCTTTTCAGAGAATTGCAAAAACCCGGCAGCACTTCGAGAAGGGCCTCTCAGCGAGCTTACCACAACCAGCTCCCCGAGAATTGCTGCACAAAACCCGAGAATTGACTGACATGAAATATCCCATGCCTCTTCTTGCCTTCGCGGCAGGAGTCCTCGCGCTCTCCGCTCCCTTGAGCCGGGCCGCTACGGAGCCCACCTGGAATTTCAACAGCAATCTTCCGGGATGGACCGTCACCGCCGGGGTGAGTGCCTTTGAAGGCGCAGGGATCGAACCCGCCCAGGCAAATGGGACCAGGGCGCACGATGCCGCCCACCCCGTCTTCGTCCTCACTTCCCCGGAAATCAATTTCAACCTCGCCAACGTGAGCGCGGTGGACAACGTGATCGATATTCTCTGGGAGGGCGGTAAGGGCAACCAGAACAACTCCGCCAACCCCGCCAACCTGGCCGCAGTGACCGGCTACAACGGAGGCATCACCAACAATCAGGGCCAGAAGGGCCTCGGTTTCCGCAACGTCCTCACGGGCAATTATGATTTTGTAGACTACGACTCCGAAGACGGGGGTGGAGTCGAGACCCGCTCCTATACCCAGGCCGATCTCGTCGCCAACGGCATCGACCCCAACGCCAGCTACGTCCTCGACTTCTTCACCACTGACGACGGAGGCTGGGGCTGGACCCGCCTGAACCAGGTGAACCTTGATGCCGGGGCGCTGCTTCCCCTCATCACCGAGGACACCGACGAAGATGGTATCGACGACGCCCGGGAGAATGCCTTCGTTGGCAATCTTACCGACCTCGGCCCCGGGGACTTTGACGGGGACGGAGTCAATGACCCCGAGGAGATCAACGACAACAACACCGATCCCACCGATCCCGACACCGACGGTGATGGATCAAATGACGGGAATGAGAAAACCCGTGAAACCGATCCCCTCAATGCCGACTCCGACGGGGACGGACTCAGCGATGGAGTGGAGACCGACACCGGCACCTTCGCCAGCCTCACCGATACTGGCACCGACCCTCTCAACAAGGACTCTGATGGAGATGGCATAAGCGATGGCCCGGAGACGGCCTATGGCAGCAACCCCCTTGATCCTGCTTCCGTGCCAGTGAATCCCGTGGTGCAACCATCCTTCACCCCGATCAACCCCCAGCCCGACGACATCTACGGACCAGGCCTCAACCCCGGCCTAGACTACCAGGAGAACAAGTGGGGCGATATCATCAAGAACGGCCAGTCGAGGGATAACTATAATATTCATACTGAAGGTAATATCACTCCTAATTCCTCCCTGACAACGATCGTCCCATGGGCAAGCCACGGAGGCGGAGGCAACTTCTCGCCCAGAAACAGCCCGTTCGTTGATGGCGGCGGTGACGACTTCACCGTGCGCCTGAACGGCTACCTCGACATGCGGACTTACGATGCGGGCACCTACACCCTGCATCTCGTCTCCGATGATACGCAGTACTTTGTCATGGATACTGTAGACGGACAGGTGGTCGTGAACGATCCCAGCTGTTGCGATGAGGTTACTTCGTCATTTACCATCACCATCCCGGGCATGTTCCCGTTTGACAACGTGTTTGGTGAAGACGGCGGTGGGGAGTACTATGACGTGGCCATCAGCGGGCCGGGAATTGCTGGCATCGTCGCTCTCGGCGACACTGCAAACGGCAGCCCTCCGGTCTTTCCGATCACGGCAGCCCCGAAAGACGACGACGAGGATGGTCTTCCCGACACATGGGAGCTGTCGTGGGATGGCATCGAAGACCTTGAGCAACTTTCACCGGCAGCAGACTTCGATGCCGACGGACTCACCGACCAAGAGGAGTTTAATGCCGAGACGGATCCCACGAAAACGGATACGGACGACGATGGCGTCAACGACGGAGATGAGGTTGCCAACACAACCGACCCAAATAACCCTGACTCCGATAACGACCGACTCAGCGATGGCGTGGAAACCAATACCGGCATTTTCATTGATTCGGGCAACACCGGAACGGACCCACTGAATAACGATTCCGACGGAGACCTTCTCAGTGATTTCATAGAGGTCACCGACGCTTCCCGGGATCCCCATACGTCAGAACCTCCCGGGGAAGCCGATCTCTTGGCCGACCTCACTGTCTATTATAACTTTGACAACAACCTGCTCGACCAGGCTCACCTGATTCCCGGCACCGCGAGTGCGTCTGCCGATAACCTGGATTTTGCCTCCGGGCACCCCGGCACCTATGACACCGGTCTCTTCGGAGGGGCCGGGTACTTCGGGCCGGGCACCACGAATGGTCACGCTGAGGCTCCCTTCAGCATCGACATCGATGGTGATCTTGCCGGTCCCAGCCGGGAAATCACCGTGCAATGGTGGGGCCGTGTCGACGCATTTACCACCGGATGGCAGGCAGGCGTGGCCCACGGCGAAGGTGACAACTGGCGCTTCCACCGCTGGGGGGATAATCCGACCATGGCGTGGCAAGGTGGCGGAGGAGATATCACCCCGCCGGAAACAACCGATTTTCCAGTTGCCGATGGCGAGTGGCATCACTTCGTTGGAACCTCCAGCGGAATCACCAATACCAAGGTTCTCTATATCGATGGAGTCGAGGCTGTTTCTTCAGCGGTTGGAACTCCGATTGCCGTCGATACTGCTCTCCCCCTCATGGTTGGAGAAAACCCGGAGGCAAACAATCGTGAATGGGACGGCGGCATCGACGACGTCGCGATCTGGAGACGCGCCCTCACTGCCGAGCAAATCCTGGCCATCTACTCTGCGGGAATCGAGGGACAGAGTCTCGCCGACCTTATCGATGGCCCTGCTGCTGATCCGCTCGCACTGGCAGTCAGCCTGGCCAATGCTGATCCGCTGACTCTCCGCGCTGAGTTCAATACGCAGGCAGGCAAGCAGTATGACCTCCTGGTCAGCCCGGACCTTTCCAGCCCCCGCGAAAGCTGGGCGGAGCTGGCCGGGGCACAGGATATCCCGGCCGACCCCTCCGGGCGGGCAACGGTGGACTTTCCCGCTCCCTTTGGGAGCACGGGATATATCGCGGTTCGCGAGGAAAGCCTGCCCCCCCTCTTTACTGATGACTTCGAGTCCGGGGCTGGAGACTGGGAATCGGTGTCAAATGATGACGAAAGCAATACCCAGTGGGAACTGGGCACTCCCACCGGCAGCACCGGCCCCACCGGTGGGGCCAATGACTCAGCCAATGCATGGTCCACCAACCTTGGCGACTACGGATCCAGCTCCGATGTATCTCTTTTTTCACCGGCCCTCAACCTGACAAACCTTCCCGGTGCACAGCTGACCTTTCAGGCCTGGCGTGATGGGGACCAGTTTGGCGAGACCGCGAGCGTGCGCTTCCGAAGGGTCGAAGATAACGCCCTATTGGGCGCTGAAGTTCCCATCGACATGAGCATCATCGACTCGGGCTACGGAGCGATTTCCATTCCCTTTCCCCCGGAAGCCGCAGGCGAGATTCTCCGGATCGAATTCAACTTCGTCAGTGACAATACCGTAGATGCCTTCAGCGGCCTCAACATCGACGATGTCTCGGTGGAGGTAGTCGCCCCCTAGCTATACATCCCTGCACACCCTTCAGGCGGTGGTGCCCCCCGGGCATTACCGCCTTTTCCTTTCGTTCTCAGAGCGATGCTCAAGCGCAGGACCTGAAGCAGCCCCTGCTGCTCGCCCCTCGGCAGGTCATTTCTTTCCGTGACCATGGCGCGGGAGGGGCATAAGATCCCTCCGCTATGACGCTGCGAATAAAGCCCCTCCTCACCCTGGCGATCGTCGGCGTTGTTACTGCCACGGTCACCCACGCAAGCGAACTCTCCTTCAATCGTGATGTCCGGCCGCTTCTTTCCGACCGCTGCTTCGCCTGCCATGGGCCGGACGAACACAACCGCAAGGGCAAACTGCGCCTAGACCAGCCGGACGGACCGGAAGGCGCCTACCGCACCCGTGATGGAGTCGCTTCCATCAAACCCGGATCCCTCGAGGACAGCGAACTCTGGCACCGCATCACGACCACCGAAGAGGAAGAGCGCATGCCTCCCGCCAAGGCACACAAGAAAGCTCTCTCCGTGGAGGAGCAGGAGATCATCAGGCGATGGATTCTCGCCGGTGCTCCCTACGAGCGTTTCTGGGCATTCGTCCAGCCCGTGAAGCCCGTCACCCCGGTCGTGAAGGACCGGGACTGGAGCACCGGGGACATTGACCTTCACATCCTGCGGAGCCTCGAAGAAGCCGGCAGGACTCCGGCTCCCGAGGCAGACAAGCGTACTCTCATTCGCAGGCTCACCTTTGATCTCACAGGTCTGCCACCGACGCGGGCAGAAATCCGCGCCTTTCTCGCGGATGGAAGCCCCGACGCCTACGAGACGCTCGTCGATACCCTGCTGGCCCGCCCCCGGTATGGCGAGCACATGGCGCGCTACTGGCTCGACCTCGTCCGATTCGCCGACACCAATGGCATGCACAAGGATTTCTACCGTAACAACATCGCGTATCGTGACTGGGTCATCCGCGCGTTTAACGGAAACCTCGGCTATGATGACTTCATCCGCTACCAGCTGGCTGGCGACCTCTTCGATACTCCAACCGGTGACCAGCTGGCCGCCTCCGGCTTTCACCGCCTCCACCTCATTATCGACCGGGGCACCGCCCTGCCCGAGGAGAGCTTCTTCAAGAACGTGACCGACCGGGTCACCGCGGTGGGCACCGCCTTTCTCGGCATGACCGTGCAATGCGCCAGCTGCCACGACCATAAGTACGACCCCCTAACCCAGAAAGACTTCTATTCCCTGTTCGCATTCTTCAACAACATCGACGCCCAACCCGAGACCAACGGAGGTGAGCGGGGAGGCCTTCAGCCTCCTTTCCTGCAACTGGGCACAACCGCCGAACAGTCGGAGCTCCAAGAGATCGATGCCAAGCTGTCGATTCTCAATCCGAGGGTGGAAGAGGCCAAGAAAATCGCCACCGCTGAGAAGGATTCCGCAAAGAAAAAAAAGCTCATGCAGGCCGCCCGAGAGCTGGTCGCCCAGAAAAACACCCTCACGCGGGCCCGCGCCCGGCTGGATACGACGATGGTCAAGGCCATGGTCATGAAGGAGCGCAAGGACATCCGCAAAACATATCTCATGAAGCGCGGCCGCTACGACGATCCCGGCGAGGAAGTCACCCGCAACACCCCGGCCTTTCTCCCGCCCCTCAGGAAACAGGGAGACGTTGCGTCCCGGATGGACCTCGCGGAGTGGTTTGTCTCGGGGGAGAACCCACTCACGGCTCGCGTCGCAGCCAACCGCTTCTGGCAGCAACTCTTTGGGGTTGGACTCGTCAGGACCTCGGAAGATCTGGGCGCCCAGGGCGAGGTGCCAAGTCACCCCGAACTCCTCGATTACCTCGCGGTCTCCTTCCTCCAGTCCGGATGGGACATCAAGTCCCTGATGAAACAGATGGTCCTCTCAAGGGCCTACCGCCAGTCCTCTGTGGCGACCCCGGAAGAGTTTCAGGAAGACCCGGACAACCGCCTTCTCGCACGTGGTTCGCGCTTCCGGATGGATGCCGAAATGATCCGGGACCAGATTCTCGCAACCAGCGGCCTCCTCTCCGACACGATGTATGGCAGGAGTGTGAAACCTCCGCAGCCGGACGGCCTCTGGAAATCCGTTACCATGATTGGTGAACGCTTCAAGGCCGACTCGGGGGACGCCATCCACCGCCGCAGCGTTTATACCTACTGGAAGCGTGGCATGCCTCCGCCACAGATGACGATCCTGAACGCTCCCATCCGGGACGCCTGTGTGGCTCGCCGGGAACGCACCAACACCCCTTCGCAGGCACTGCTCCTTCTCAATGAAAGCGAATATCTGAAGGCCGCCAGACAACTCGCCCGGCAACTCACCTCCCCCGCCGGCCCGCCCCCTCACGATCCTCTTGCCGAGGCCTTCGAAACAGTCACCTCCCGCCTGCCCGAGGCCGGGGAACGTGCCACCCTGAGCGAGCTGCTGCGGGATCTCAAAAAAGTATACACCGGCAATTCAGCTTTGGCCGCGGAGCTCTGCGATGGCGTGGCCCTGAAAACTTCGGAGGAACGAGCTACCCTTGCCGCCTGGACCATTCTCGTGAATACCCTCTACAACATGGATATCACCAAGACCCGGCAGTGAATTCCAGCTGAGGTTGCCCGACACTCCGTGACCCATTCCCAGACCGGTGGCCCGAGAGCCTGCCCCACCACAATGAACGACCTGCTCGCCAGCACTCACACCCTCCACTCGCGTCGCTCTTTCCTTCTGAACTCCGGAATGGGACTAGGAACGACTGCTCTCGCCTCGCTTGTCCCGCAGGCCGGCAGTGCGGCTTCAGCCGGGCTTCACCACGCTGCCAGGGCGAAGCGGATCATCTTTCTTTTCATGGCCGGAGCTCCGAGCCAGGTCGATCTCTTCGATTACAAGCCCGACCTGCACAAGCTTTTCAAGACCGAGCTCCCCAAGTCCGTGAGCAAAGGCCAACGGGTCACTACAATGACCCGGGGCCGGCAGCAGCTGGTCGCGCCTACCATGTTCAAGTTCGCACAACAGGGCAAAAGCGGAGTCTGGCTGAGCGAACTGCTGCCTCATCTCTCCGGAGTAGCCGACGATCTGTGCCTGATTCACTCCTTCAACACGAACGCCATCAACCACGACCCGGGCAAGACCTCCTTCTGCACCGGATCCGAGATCCCGGGTAAGCCCAGCATGGGCTCCTGGCTCAGCTACGGACTCGGGTCCCTCAACAGCGACCTGCCTGACTTCGTCGTTGTTCCCTCCGCCTTCTGGAGTGGACGCGTCAACGTGCAGGCCCTCTACGCGCGCCTCTGGGGAAGCGGATTCCTCCCTTCCCGGCACCAGGGCACTTCCTTCCAGACTACCGGGGACCCGGTCCTCTTTCTTTCCAACCCCAAGGGGGTCGATGCCGACGTACGCCGCCGCATGCTCGACACCCTCGGGAAGCTCAATGAGAAACATCTTGAGGACATCGGCGACCCCGAGATTCAAACCACTATCGCACAGCAGGAGATGGCGTTTCGCATGCAGAAATCCGTTCCGGAACTGGCAGACATCTCCGACGAGCCGAAGGAGGTTCTCGAAATGTACGGTCCGGAAGTAAGCAAACCAGGCTCTTACGCGCGCAATTGCCTCCTTGCCCGCCGCATGGCCGAGCGAAACGTTCGTTTCGTACAGCTCTTCCACCGTGGATGGGACCACCACTCCCGGCTACCCGACAACATGAGGGGACAATGCCGGGATGTCGACCAACCCACTGCCGCCCTTCTCAAGGATCTCAAGAAACGCGGTCTTCTCGACGACACACTGGTCGTTTTTGCAGGCGAGTTTGGCCGGACCGTATTCGGGCAGGGCAATATTACCCGCGACAACTATGGCCGGGATCATCACCCTCGCTGTTTTTCCGGCTGGCTTGCGGGAGGAGGCATCCAGGGAGGGATTCACTACGGGAAAACCGATGAATTCAGTTACAACGTTGTCGAGAATCCCGTCCACGTGCGGGACCTGCACGCTACCATGCTGCACCTCCTCGGCATCGATCACCAGCGCCTGTCCTTTCCCTTCCAGGGACTCGACCAGCGGCTCACCGGCGTGGAAGAAGCGCGGGTCATTCGGGATATCATTTCCTGATTCCGGACCAGATTGGAGGATCAGGGCCCAATAACAGGAGACCTGGCAATCTCAGGAGGTCCCGCGCCCGCAGACTATCCCGGAATTACATATTTTGGGTGCCATCAGCCTCCCTAACCCCTATCATTACGATCCCCCTGTTTGAAACTGACAAATCCATGATGCCCCTTCGTCATTCCTCCTTGGTGCTCTACCTTCTCACGGTCTGGTTCCTTGGCACCTCGCCGGCAATTGCCCGTCTCTACATAACAGAATTCATGTCGGACAACCGGACGACCATCGAGGATGAGGATGGTGATGCCTCTGACTGGATCGAGATCTTCAACTCCGGCACTGATCCTGTGAACCTTGGGGGCTACTTCCTCACTGATACGGAAGACGCCCTCACCATGTGGAGTTTCCCTGCGGTGGAAATAGCAGAAAACGGCTTCCTCCTGGTATTTGCGTCAGGCAAGGATCGTCGTGACCCGGAATCGGAACTTCATACAAACTTCAAGCTTTCCAGCGAAGGAGAATACCTCGCTCTTGTCCATCCGGACAGCACCTCGATCCTTGCGGAATTCGGCACCGCCCAAAATCCTGTTCCGGAACAGTTTGAGGACTCCTCCTACGGACTCATGCAGGGAGGGGGGCTGACGCCTACGACCTTCATCAGTCCAACTCAACAGGTCAGGGTCCTCATTCCCGCTGACGATTCACTCGGCGGGAACTGGACCCTGCAGGATTTTGATGACTCCGGATGGCAGGCCGCCCAGATGGGCATCGGTTACGACGAAAACGATACTTATGCTCAGGAGTTTGGAGCAAATGGTGATCTCGGCAATGATTTCAATGGCGTGAACACGTCGGTCTACATCCGTGTTCCCTTCGAAATCAGCGATCCTTCAACCATTACCAACCTCACCCTGAGGATGAAATACGATGACGGATTTGTCGCCTACCTCAACGACACCTTGGTGGCCGATGCAAACGCGCCCGGAGGATTGACCTGGAACTCCGAGGCAACAGGAAATCACTCGGACAACTCGGCGGTTAACTTCCAGGATTGGGACATTACCTCTTTTGCCAACAGACTGACCGCGGGGACAAACGTCCTCGCCATTCACGGTCTCAATGACGGCCTCAACAGTTCAGACATGCTGATCACCGCCGAACTGCGAGGCACAAGAATCACCAATCCTTCACTCGGGGGACCCGGTTACCTTGCGATACCCTCCCCTCGTAGCTTCAATGGCGACACTTTTGACGGCTTCGTCGGTGACACCTCATTCAGTATCGATCGCGGATTCTTCGAGGAACCGTTTGACCTCGAAATCACCTCCTCCCTCGAGGGGGCGGAGATCCGTTACACCCTGGATGGAAGCCCCCCCAGCCCCACAAGGGGCGAGGTCTACACAGGGCCGATCCGGGTAACTGGCACAACAATCGTGCGGGCCATGGCTCACCTGGCCGGATTCAGGCCAACCAATATCGACACCCAGACCTACCTATTCCCCGAAGATGTGGTCAACCAACCCCGGATGCGCACCTCCGTCACCCAGTCGGCCACCCTTGGGCCCCAGATGGTCCGCTCCCTCAAGGCCGTGCCTACTGTCTCCATCGTGACAGACAATCCCGGCCCCTTCCAGAATGAGGGTGGCGGTAACATACGCAGCGAGTCTCCAACCTCCGTTGAGATGATCTTTCCCGATGGCAGGCGAGGCTTTCAGGAAAACGCAGGCCTGAAACACTTCGGAGGGTATTACACTAATTTCCCGAAGAAGAGCTTCCGCATCGGGTTCCGATCGCAATATGGGGCTACCAAGGTCGAATATCCCCTTTTTGATGGATTCGAATACAAGCACTACCCTCCAACCGACCGCTTTGACATCATGGACCTGCGCAGCGGGTCCCACGACATGAGCTCCCGCGGTGCCTACATGTCCAACAGGTTCACGGATGACTCCATGCTGGACATGGGAAACCTTGCTCCGCACGGGCGCTTTGTACACCTGTACCTGAACGGCACTTACTGGGGGCAGTATCACCTCCGTGAGCGATGGAATGCCGACATGGCTTCGAGTTATCTGGGCGGGCCCAAGGCCGACTATGACGTGGTCAACCTGAATGACGGCTTCCGCGCCGACGAGAAAGTCTACGATGGTGACGGGGTCTTCTGGAATGAAGCGAAAGCACTCGCTTCAGGACCCAATCCATGGGCAAACAACGACAACAATATTGATGTCGCCAATCTCATCGACTTCATGCTGCTTTGGGTGAGCGGAAATTCTGAGAGCGAAGTCAGGCTGCTCGGCTCCAAGGCTCAGGGGCAACCCTTCCGCTTCCAGATGAAGGACGCCGATGGCTTCCTGCGCAGTACGAATCGCTCGGTGAACCAAGCCGGCCCTCTGGACCTGATGAACAGGCTCAGCAGTGGCAACACGGACTTCGACATGCTGGTCGCAGACCGAATCCATAAGCACTTTTTCAACAGTGGCGCGTTGACGCCCGCTAAAAATATCGAGCGCCTTCAAAAACGTGTGAACGAAGCGCGGCCGGGCTTTATCGCGGAATCCGCCCGCTGGGGTAACCGTTTCCGCGAATATCAGGACTGGCTCAATTACCAGCAGAACCTCGTGAACAACCACTTCAGGGGACTGACAAGCACGATGATTGGCCGTTTCAGGGCCAGTGGCATGTATCCAGATACCATCGCACCCGTTTTCAGTCAGTATGGGGGGTCCATCCTGTCGAATACCCCGCTTACGATGTCAACAAATGCCGACACCATCTACTATACCCTCGACGGCAGCGATCCCAGGCTCCCCGGAGGAATTCCAAATCCGACCGCTACCCTGGCTTCCTTCGGCGGAGGCAACCAGGTGCCCCCCGCGCAAACCTTCATCACCACGGGGCATATCTGGAAATACCTCGATAACGGGAGCGACCAGGACACGGGGTGGCGCCAGAGCGGGTTTGACGACTCTTCCTGGTCGGAAGGCCCCTCCGAACTTGGCTATGGCTCGGATGGCGAGGGATCAGGCACCACCCTTTCCTTCGGCCCCAGCAGCAGCAGTAAATACGCCACCACCTACTTTCGCACCACCGCGACTATTCCTGATCCCACCCAATTCCTGCGCTTCACCCTCCGCCTGAAGTACGATGATGCAGCAGCAGTCTACCTTAATGGATCCGAAATCGTCCGCACCCCGAATCTCCCAGCCAACGCAGGCCACGACCAGTATGCAAGCAGCACCACCGGCAATGAAGACGCGTGGTCTGATTATACAATTCCGGTAAATTCCTTCAGGCCCGGCACCAACAGCATCGCTGTCGAGGTTCACCAGGGAAGCGGAACCAGTTCAGACATGCGAATGGACATGATCCTGCGAGGGGAGACCACTGCCGGAGGTGACGGGGGCGGAGAGAATGTTTCAGACCCCTTCTACTTGAGCAAACCAGCCAGGCTGCGGGCTCGCGCCTACAGTAATGACACGGGCGAGTGGAGCGCTCTGAACGAAGCTCTCTTCACTATTGATACCGAACCTGCAGGTCCCGGCAATCTCGTCATTGCCGAGCTGCACTATCACCCTTCAAATCCCACTCTCCCGGTCGAGACGGCCGCAAGCAACGACCGTGATGACTACGAGTTCCTCGAGTTCCTGAACATCGGCAGCAGAAGTATCGATCTCACTGGTGTGCACTTCGACGGTGGAGTCGACTTTACCTTTCCCGACGCCACGGTTCTCGCTTCCGGGGCCCGCCTGCTTCTCATTCGCAACCCCTTGGCCTACGAGGCCCGTTATGGCTCCCTCCCGGATATTCAGTGGTTCGAATACTCCGGCCGCGTCAGCAATGATGGTGAACAGATCCTGGTTTCCGGTGCTGACCTCAATCCTGTCATCAACTTTGTCTACAACGACCAGGCTCCCTGGCCGACGGCGGCAGACGGCACAGGTCCAAGTCTCTTACTCGTGGACCCCACGAGCAATCCCGACCCCGCGCTGGCGGCCAGCTGGACAACCAGCAGATTCCCGGGTGGCTCACCGGGAACAGCCGAGGCCTCCGGAACCGACTACGCTGCCTGGGCTGCTGAATTTGACCTCGCGGGTGGCCCCGGCAACGACGACGACCTCGACGGAATCAGCAACTTTCTGGAGTTTCTCTACGGATCACGTCCGGACCTTGCTGTGGACTCTCCGGGACCATGGATCACCGTCGAAAACATGGAAATTGGTGGCGAAATCGGAAACTACCTCGTTCTTCGCTATCAGCGAAATCTCGACGCCCGGGGCACCCTTACCGTTGAGGTATCCAGCGACCTGGTGACCTGGACATCCGATCCGGACCTGACCGAACTAATCACCGAGGTCGACAATGGGGATGGCACCGCCACGGTGACCCTGCGTCTTGCCAATCCCGTCTCCCCGGGGGGAGCTCCCTATTTTGCGCGCTTGCGAGGGAACTGAGCCAGCGGAGCCTAAACTTTCCAACCGTCGCGGAATTCGGAGTGGATGAACTCCTCGACCTTTCCGTTACCGCTTGGCTTGAAATTCCCGGCATCCCAGTCGAACCCACCCCCGGAGCGCCAGGCCGCGTTGGCCAGGAGAACCCCCTCGGCCAGCGGTCCGCTATAGTCAACAAAGTCGCACGTCGCACGCCGGCCACCCTTCGCCGCCCCGATCCACTCCTGGTGAAATCCGGGCGAGGGCGAGATCGACTCCGGCGGAACAACCGGATCCGATCCGTCAAACATCCTGGCGGTGTAGCCCCCGAAGTCTGCTGAGATTGTTCCCTTTTCTCCCACGAAAAGGACAAGCTTCTGGTCGGCACCAAATTTGTTGAAGACCTCCTTGCGGGGACCGCCATGCCACCAGTGCACGGACACTGCGGGGCGCTTGCCGTCCTCGGAAGCTGCAAACTCCAGGCGGGTCTGCATGCGCTTGGGCGTTCGTTGGGAATCGATCTCGGACGCCTCCGGAACAACATCCAGGTCCACCCGCTTCGCGTGACTCAGGCCAAGTGCCCAGTAGGGGATGTCCAGTGTGTGACATCCCCAGTTGCCTGTTTCGCCCGTTCCGAAGTCCCACCAGAATCGCCAGTTGTACGGGCAGTAGGCCGGACTGTAAGGCCTCGCCTTGGCCGGTCCGAGCCAGAGGTCCCAGTCAAGGTGACTGGGAGCGGGGGGAAAGTCCCCCGGTAACGCCGGCATCCCACGGCTTCCCCCCTGGAAAGCGTACACCTCCCGGATCTTCCCGATCATGCCGCCTTGCACCGCCTCTACCGTCCTCCGCATTCCGCCGTTGGCGTGGCGCTGGTTTCCAAGTTGAGTGGCCACCTTCATTTCCCTCGCAATCCGGGTCAGTTCCCGGCACTCCCACGCAGAGTGCGCGAGGGGTTTCTCGCAGTATACATGCTTTCCCATCAGCATGGCCTGGCGAGCCGGATGAAAGTGCGTGTGATCAGGCGTGCTGATCACCACCGCATCGATGGACTTGTCCATCACATCGAGCATTCTGCGGAAATCACGAAACTGCTTCGCCTCCGGAAAACGTGTCCAGTTTTTTCCAGCCCGCTGCTCATCGACATCACATACCGCCACGATATTCTCCCCCGCGACCCTCCCGAGGTTTCCTCCTCCCTGTCCTCCTACACCGATGCAGGCGATATTGAGCTTCTCGTTCGGGGAGGCGGCACGACTCCTGGGAGAGGTTCCGATCCAGTATCCCGTCCCAAGGGCGGCAGAGGCGGCAAGGAAGTGGCGACGATCCTGTAGAGACATGGCTTCTTTCTACAGCAGTCTGGCCAGCCTGCACATCGCCCAAAGTAATCACTCCTGATTTCTCTGTCCCGCCCAATGACAGCACTGTGTGATTGCAAGAGGGCACCATTTTTTCGGAGACTCGAGGGAGCAACATGAAGAATCATCCAGCCCTCGTAGTCCTCCTGACCCTGTTTGCTGCCTGTTTTCCACTCTGGGCCAACGTCTACAAGCAGCGTATCAGCCCGAACTGGGCACCGGATGGTTCCTGGATGTGGTATCGCAATGACCTCGCCGGGGGAGAACGCGAATTTATCCTGGTCGACCTGAACAAAGGCCTGCGCGAGCAAGCCTTTGATCATGCCCGGCTTGCAGCCGCCCTCAAACAGGCTGGCGTCGGAGAGCCCAAGCCCACCCAACTGCCCCTCGAGCAACTGCAATTCGATCTCCGGACCGGAACCGCAACCTTCCGTTCTCAGGGAAAGTGGTTCCGCTGTAATCTCAATACCTACCGGATCAAGCAGGTCGACCAGCCTCCTGCTCCTGCACTCCCCTCGAAGAAAGAGGAGAAGAAGGCCCAAGCGGGACCAAAACCCTACCGGGCTCCCCGCGACCTCTCCCCGGACGGCAAATGGCGCGCATTCCTGAAGGACCACAACCTCTGGATCCGTGAGAACAGGGATGGCGCCCCGGAGGTCCAGCTCACGAAGGATGGCGCGGAGAATAACGGCTATCAGGCTCCCTTCTGGGCTCCGAATTCAAATAACCTGATCTCCTTCAGGGTCCACCCGGGCGAAGTGGGTGAGGTCCACATGGTGGCCTCATCCCCGAAGGAGGGAGGCCGGGCCGAACTGCACTCCCGCCGATATGCCCTCCCCGGAGACAAGTTCACCATCCACGAATTGAACTGGTTCGATGTCGCCCGGCGGGAGCACAGGAAACCCGCAGGAGGACTGATCGACTTTCGTAGCCCTCGCCTGCGCTGGACCGCCGATGGGCGGCACGTACGCTACGAGAAAATCGACCGTGGGCATCAACGCTTCCGCATCGTGGAACTCGACCTCTTTACCGGAAAGCCCCGGAACATCATCGACGAGCAGACCGATACCTTCATCTGGACCGAGCACGCCCTCCGCCTCGGCATGGCGAAAGTGAACTGGCTCTCCGGCAACAAGGAGCTCCTCTACCTCTCCGAAAAGGACGGCCACCGACACATCTACCTCGTCGATATCGCCTCCGGCTTAATGAAGGCAGTCACTGCTGGTGAATTCGTCGTCCGCTACATCGACAAGGTGGACGAGGAGGCGCGGCAGATCTGGTTCCGGGCCAGCGGGCGGCACGAAGAGCAGGATCCTTACCTCATCCACTACTACCGCGTGAATTTCGATGGTAGCGGATTTACAGCACTGACGGATGGCAATGGGACCCATGAGATCAGCTACTCTCCGGACCGGCAATTTCTCATCGACACCTATTCCCGGGTCGACCAAGCACCCATTCACGAGCTCAGAAATGTCTCGAATGGCAAGCTCGTGTGCAAACTGGAGGAAACCGATGTCTCGGAACTCCTCGCCACGGGCTGGGCTCCACCCGAGGTCTTCTCGGCCAAGGGACGCGACGGGAAGACCGACATCTGGGGCATCATCTGCAAGCCCGCCGATTTCGACCCTGCCAAGAAGTATCCCGTCCTTGAGGACATGTATGCCGGACCCCACGATTCCTATGTCCCTAAACGCTGGAGCCCGGGCCGCCGATACTCCGGATGGACGGACCAGGGCTTCGTAGTCATCAAGGTCGATGGCATGGGAACCGCCAACCGCTCCAAGGCGTTTCATGACGTTTGCTGGCAGAACCTGAAGGACGCCGGATTCCCCGATCGCATTCTCTGGCACCAGGCCTATGCGCGGGAAAACCCATGGTACGACATCGGCCGGGTTGGCATCTACGGGGGCTCCGCCGGCGGACAAAGCTCTACTGGCGCCCTTCTCTTTCACCCGGAGTTCTACAAGGTGGCGGTTTCTTCCTGCGGTTGCCATGACAACCGGATGGACAAGGCCTCCTGGAACGAGCAATGGATGGGCTTTCCGGTCGGACCACACTATGCGGAATCATCGAATATCGACAACGCTCACCGCCTGGAGGGCAGACTCCTCCTCATCGTGGGAGAACTGGATCGCAACGTCCCTCCCGAGTCCACCATGCGCCTCGCCGATGCCCTCATCCGTGCCAACAAGGACTTCGAACTCGTCGTTGTTCCCAACGGGGGCCACGGAGGCGGGGGGCATCATGGTCATCGCAAGCGCGTAGACTTCTTCCGCAAGCACCTCCTTGGCATCGAGCCGCCGAATTACAACAACCCGAAATAGATCCTGCATGTCCTCGTAAAAACGAGCGGATGCCGACGTGCACGGATTCAACCCTGAACCAGCTCAACCCATTCTCGCCATGAAGACCCGTCTCCCCCTCACCGTTTCTGTGATCCTGACTCTCGCCGTCAGCGGGCTCCTCCCTGCCCAGGTGTCCACCCGTGGTCCCTCCTACCTGCCACCCAGCGGCCAGGACGTGATTACTTCGCATGCCAATGACTTCCGCGATCTGCTCGATCGCTATCACCGGGATCGCGACACCTATCAGCGGGAGTTCCCCTCCCGCCTCGAGGAGCGCCGCCTCGAGGGGATCAAGAAGTTTTACCTCGACTGGCACAAGGTCCTGCTGGAAATGAACTTCAGCGGGATGAACCGCCCCGGCCAGGTCGACTATATCCTCTTCCGCCACCGCCTCGAACGGGATCAGTCCAGCTTTGTGGACGAGGTGAAGCAACTCCGCTCCGCCGCCGTTCTCGTTCCTTTCGTGGAGAAGGTTACCAACCTCGAATATCGTCGGCGCGCCCAGGAACAGTATGATCCACAGAAACTCGCTCCAGACCTCGAAAGCCTGGCCCGGCACATCGATGAGCAACGGCAGAAGACGGAGGCTCTCGTGATCGCCAGTCGCGATCGTCAAAAGGAAGAGGGACTCGATAAGATCGCCGAGGGCCGGTTCAAGACCGCGGAGGACGCGACCCGCGAATTGCAACGGACTGTCGAAAACTGGTTCAACTACTACCGGGGCTACGATCCGCTGCTGACCTGGTGGATTACAGCGCCAAGCAAGAAACTGACCACCGCCCTGGGTGCTTATGCCGACGTTTTCAAGCCGGATCCCAAGCGCAAACCCAAAGCGGTCCAAAACACCACACAGGAAGGATTCAATGGCGAGAACCATGCTGCCCCGGCAGGCAGGGACAGGCTCGCTGAGCTTCTTCGTGAGGCCATGATCCCCTACTCCGCCGCTGAACTGGTACAGCTCGGCAAACGTGAACTGGCCTGGTGCGTCGCGGAACAGAAAAAAGTCGCGCGGGAGCTCGGCTTTGAGGACGATGCCGCGGCGGCTCTCGAGCACGTCAAGGGAAAGCACGTTCCACCCGGGGAACAGTCGAAAGTGATCCGCCGCCTCGCCCTGGAAGCCATCGCCTACCTCGAAAAACACGACCTGGTGACCATTCCCCAGCTCGCAAAGGACAGCTGGCGGGTGGGCATGATGTCACCGGGGCGACAGCGCTATAATCCCTTTTTCACCGGTGGCTCCACAATCAGCGTCTCCTACCCTCACCAGGATATGGACCACGCGGACAAGTTAATGAGCATGCGCGGAAACAATCCGCACTTCTCAGCAGCCACCGTCCACCACGAACTCATCCCTGGCCACCACCTCCAGGACTTCATGACCTCCCGCTACAATACCCACCGTCGCATCTACAATACCGTCTTCTGGACCGAGGGATGGGCCCTCTACTGGGAGATGCTGCTCTGGGACCGCGGGTTTCCCAGAACGCCTGAAGACAGAATGGGCTTCCTCTTCTGGCGGATGCACAGGTGCGTCCGCATCATCTTCTCCCTCGGCTACCATCTCGGAGAGTTCACCCCCCAGGAATGCGTCGACCTTCTCGTCGACGTGGTCGGACACGAGCGCACCCACGCGGAGGGCGAGGTCCGTCGTTCTCTCGCCCCCGGAACACCCGTCCTCTACCAATGCGCCTATATGCTCGGAGGCATGCAATTCCACGTTCTCCATCGGGAACTGGTGGCATCAGGAAAAATGAGCGCACGCGAATTCCACGATCGGGTACTGCGGGGCAACCGCATTCCCGTCGAAATGGTGCGAGCGGAGGTATCAGACGTTCCCCTGACCCGGGACTACACCACCAACTGGCGCTTTGCCGAGCAATTCAGACCCGAATGAATCGGGGAGACCTTCAGTGTCAGTGGTCTGGCATTCTCCAGGACGGCACACTGATCCTGTCGTAGGTGACTGTCGTGGTGACGCCATGCAATTGTGAGCAGGCAGGAAGCCCTACCTGCAGCACCCTGCCCATCCTGACTTCAACTGAGCCAAGTTTCTGCCACGCAACACCATCCGCCGACATGAAACCACTGAACATATCGCCGACCCGCTCCAGCCTCACCCAGTAAGGGCTGCTCAGCCGGTTCTTCTTGATCACATGTTCCTCTCCAAGTGGCTCGAGCTTGCCGGTTCCGGTATTTCCCCCTTTCTCCTTCCTTGAGACGATGGAGCCATTCCAATGCGGTTGCAGAAGGACCGCTACATGCGGGGCGTCCGCATCCAGGGACTCGCGCATCATGACCCCCGGTTTCGTCCACTGCGAACTCATTGGGCGCCGGATTCGGGCCGTAATCGCCCCGTCTCCCTCCATGGCCGTATGAACGTAGAAAAATTTGTCTGACCGGCCTCCGATATCGTTACCTTCTCCCTCCAGCGAGAATACTCGCCCATCGTATTCGGCATACCCGGGAATGGACAGGTCGCCCACATCAGCGCCCCCCCAGCTTCCCGGCAAACCCGCACTGGCGGCGATCTCCGCGGAAGGACTGCTCGTTCCCGCTGTATTGCTTGCCGTTATCTTGTAGAAGTAGAGCTCCCCTGGTTTCGCCGACGTATCAAGAAATTCGGTGCTCTTCAGACCCGAGGCCACGGTCCGAAACGTCCCTCCCGACTCAGAAGACCGCGTGACCTCATAAGCTGCTGCATCACTGCACCCCACGGGGTCTACCGAGGTGACCCATCGCAGACGAATACCATTCTGCAGGCTCCGTGCGACACACCCCGCTGGCGTGCCGGGAGTGCCGAGAACAACCGGGGGACCTGCAGGATTCCGCCGGTGAGTCAGGGTCCCCAGCCCTATGTTATCGCTGCTGAAGCCCTCCGGCTCCTTCAGTCTAACAACCCGTTCCGAATAGGGTGCCGGGACGCCCCTGCGGTGCTGATAATGATTGTAGACCCTTTCGAAGATCTGGAAGAATCTGCCGCGACTAACCGGAGAGATCTTCGTGTAGTTGCTATAACGTCCCCTGTAACCATATTTCCCGGTGCGGTCGAGGTAGTGCCGGAAGGGAACCTCTTCACCGAGTCCGTAGCGGGCGGTATATTCGAATCCCCGAAGAATTCGATTATCTCCCCAACCATACAAATCCACCCCCTGGTTCCAGGCCACCTCGGCTGCACATGCGAGCAAGCCTATTCCCAACTGGGCATAATGCTGGGCCCTCGTGGTTTCCTGGCACTGCCCGGTAGGGTCGATGACCATGTGCGGAATGCTCCCATTTCCCGCTCCTGCAACGGCATAGCGAACCACTTCCTCAAACATGTCCCGGTCATCACAATAAACCGCAATTGCAAACCGGGTCTGCAAGGCCGCAGTTTCCCAGTTTCCATTCGCAAAATAGGCATAGTGCTCAATCGTCGGATCCCAGACATTCCGCAACCATTCACCACAGCGCCTTGCCTCCGCTTCACTCCACCCTGAATCCGTATAGCGCAGAAGTTCTGCTGCATTGGCAAACATGAAGCCCTGCAATCCGGCAGCCAGCACTCCATCAATGCCACCAACCTTCTTCAAGGTGCCGGTCCAGGAATTGAGGATGCTGATTGCCTTCTGCGCATGATTCTTCTTGCCCGTGATTGCCCACATCAGGGCATTCTGATAGGCGGCAAGGGCGTCACTTTCCGCCTCTCCCTTGCGAATATTCGGAGCCCGCCCCCATGCGGGAAACGGGCCTTTTGCGGCATAGCCAGATGCTGCGTAAGGACTCCCCTCCAGGAGCTTGAACCCCTCAAATACCGGCCCCTTCCCGGAGGCAACCTCCTCTCGCATCCGCACAAGGTCTGCCTGTGTGTGCAGCAGCCCCGGGTGAACAAAACGACCTTCGACCAGGTTTCCCCCGGCAAGCAACCCGACAAAAACAAGAGCCCATACATCAAATCTCATCAGCCGCGCAAGGGTGACTCGTGACATTTCAAATGTCTGCTTTTATTCTCAGGAACGGGCCTGCACCAGATCCAGCAGATCCGGTTTTCCAGCCCGCCTTCTTCCCTTCCCATGTCCCGATTCATTCCCAGAGCTCAACTTGCGAAAATGGGCTTCCTGGTTCCAGTTGTCCTCGGCCCGCACCTGATCAAAGCCGAACCAGAAGCGCCTCCCCCTGATTCCCTTATTACCCTCGAACGCATTCATGACAGGGAGGATTTCAAGGAAAAGCGCTTCGATCTCCGCTGGCTGGAAGACGGTGTCCGTTACACCTTCCTCAAGGCGCTCAAAGAGGGAACACACAGGGATCAGAAGGAAATCTGGCTCGCGACCGCTGGTAAGCACGATCAGGCGCGCCGCCTCGTGTCGGCAAAGGATCTCGTGCCGGACGGAGAAGAAAAAGCCCTCCAGATAGATGGCTACACCCTGTCACCCGATCATTCCCTTCTTCTGCTCTACACCAATTCCAAGCGCGTCTGGCGCTCCAACTCAAGGGGAGACTACTGGATCCTCCACCGCGAGACCGGGGCACTCCGGCAGCTGGGTGGAGAGGATGCGAGGCCCTCTTCCCACATGTTCGCCAAGCTCAGCCCGACCGGCACACACGTGGCCTACGTTCGCGATCGTAACATCCATCTCGAATCCCTCTTGGATCACTCTATCCGCACCCTCACGACCTCTGGGTCGAGGCATGTCTTCAACGGGCGTTTTGACTGGGTGTACGAAGAGGAGCTCGGCATCCGGGATGGATTCCGCTGGAGTCCGGATGGGGCCGCGATCGCCTACTGGCAATTCGACGAAAGTGGTGTTCGCCAGCAAATCATGCTGGATCACGTCTCCGGGCGCTACCCGAAGGCAACCAGATTCGGTTACCCCAAGGCTGGTCAACGGAATGCCGCCTGCCGCGTGGGAGTAGTCGAAGTCTCTACTGCAAAAACCACCTGGCTGCAGGTTCCCGGAAACCCCCGGGAACACTACCTCGCGCGAATGGAATGGGCCGGACGGGAAAACTCCAGCGAACTCGTCCTTCAGCAATTGAATCGGTCCCAGAACACCAAACTCGTGCTGATGGCCCAGCGCAAGGATGGATCAGTAAAGGCGATCTTGGAAGAGAAGGATCCCGCCTGGGTGGTCATGCACAACGATCTTCACTGGATCGCGGATGATGCCGCCTTCACCTGGACCAGCGAACGCGACGGCTGGGAACATCTTTACCGGATCTCGCGGGATGGCAGCGAAACCACCGTCATTACCCCGGCTCCGTTCGATATCGATCTCCGGCACGTGGACCGGAAGGGAGAGTGGGCCTACTTCCTGGCCTCCCCCGGCACTCCGACCCAGCGTTATCTCTACCGCGCGGGTCTCAATGGCCAGGGTATCACCCGCCTGACTCCCGGGGCGGAATCCCGCGGGACACACCGCTACCGTATCTCTCCGACCGGGGCCTTCGCGGTCTGGACCAGCTCCAACGCAGACACCCCGCCCGTGACCCGGCTTGTCAGCCTTCCCGATCACAAGGTTGTCGAAACCCTCGAGGACAATGCGGAACTCCATCGCACCGTCGCGGCCCTCGGACTCGCACCGGTCGAATTCTTCGAGGTTGAAATTGCACCAGGCATCCGCCTGCCTGCTCGCTGCATCAAGCCGCCCACCCTCGACCCGGGGCGAAAATACCCCCTCCTGATCTACGTCTATGGAGAACCGGCAGGGCAGGTCGTCCGCGATAACTGGGGAAACATCTGGCACCACATGCTCGCCCAGCAGGGCTATATCATCATGAGCTTTGATAATCGTGGCAGCCGCGCTCCCCTGGGACGGGCCTGGCGGAGGGAGGCGTTCCGCAAGATTGGAATCCTCCCTCCCAGCGACCAGGCCGCTGCGGTCCGCAAGGTCCTCCAGGAACGACCCTGGCTGGACCCCGGGCGGGTTGGCTCCTGGGGATGGAGTGGAGGCGGCTCAATGAGTCTGAACGCGATCTTCAAATACCCGGATCTCTACCACACCGCCATCGCGGTAGCCTCAGTTCCCGATCAGCGACACTACGACACAATCTACCAGGAGCGCTACATGGGCCTGCCACGGGAGAACCGAAAGGCGTTCCGCCAAGGGTCTCCAATCAATCATGCAAAGAACCTGAAAGGCAACCTGCTCCTCATCCACGGGGCCGCGGACGACAACTGCCACTACCAGACCTATCTCAAACTCGTGGACAAGCTTATCGAATACAATAAACCATTCTCCATGATGACCTACCCAAGAGGAACGCATTCCATCAGGGAAGGCCGGAACGCGCGCCGACACCTCTACGAGACGATGACTCGCTTCCTCCACGAAAAACTCCCACCCGGACCACGCTGAGGGGGCCTCGCCCACCGTTGTCCCTCTAATTCAGGGGACTGGGGCTCAGGGAAGGTCGGGACACCCCTCAGCATGAGAGCCTTGTGCCTCCCACCCGGAGGTCCAGGAGCAACCACTCTTTGACCCCAACAAAGGCATTCTCCCCGTCCTCCGCTTGCAACATTCCGGGAGGTATGTAAATTCCCCCCATGCCCCGCCTGCGCGATCCCAAACGGACCCGCCGCAAGGTACTCGAAGCCAGCTACCGCGAATTCTACCGACACGGATTCCAGGGCGGGAGTCTCAACCGCATTGTCTCTTCGGCCGGCATCACCAAGGGCGCGCTCTTCCATCACTTCGCCGGGAAGAATGAACTCGGGTATGCCGTTCTTGACGAATTCCTCCTTGGTGCTGTGAACAACTGGTGGGTAGATCCCCTCCGCGACACCAACGATCCCGTTCCCGTCCTGCGCAAGATCCTGACTCGCTTTCTAAAGCGCATTGAGGAGGAGGACCCCGAGTGCGGATTCCTGTTCAACGGCTGCCCAATCTGCAATTTCGCGGTGGAGATGTCCCCCCTTGACGAGGGGTTTCGCAAACGCATTGGATCGATCTATGGTGTCTGGCGACGGTCTATTTTCGATGCTCTCAAGCGCGGTCAGAAAAACAAAACCGTCCGTGAGGATATCGATTCCGGCGCAGAAGCTTCCTTCCTTGTCGCGATCATGGCCGGCAGTGCAAGCGTGGGCAAGGTGGCTCAAAAACTTGCCTTCCACCGCAGTTGCATCCAGGTGGCCCGCAGCCATGTAGAGAGCCTTCTTCCCTCCTGATCAGGCCCTTTCCCGCTCTGGCAACGGAGGGAAGAAAGAGAGAGCAGTCACGGCAAAAAGCGCCCAGCTACTCACTGCGCCTTGGGATCCCAGCCACCCAGCTTGCATACACGGCGGAAGTGCTTGCCTTCCACCGGAGTGATTGAAAGGCGATTCCCCTTCCGAAGAACGACCATGCCTTCGAGCCTCGCGTCCTCTTTCATTTCCGCGAGGCTTACTTCCCGGGAAAACTCAGCCACAAACTCAAAATCAACAAGAATCCAACGCGGATTATCCTTACTCGATTTCTCGTCATAATACTTGGACCGCTTGTTGAACTGCGTGTGATCAGGATAGGGGTCACTCACCACGCGTGCGATCCCCACCACCCCGGGAACATCACAATTGGAATGGTAATACAGGACAAGGTCCCCAATTTTCATCCCGTCCCGCATCATGTTGCGAGCCTGGTAATTGCGAACCCCGTCCCACTCGGCCCGCCCCTCCTTCTTCAACTGGTTGATCCCGTAGACATGTGGTTCGGACTTGATAAGCCAGTAGTTCATGGACGTGTTGTAATCTCCACGGGCTGGAGACACAACGCTTTCGAACAAGCGACCGGAAGCGCAGGGGGTCAACGAGCCCGGTGGTTGCGGGAAGATCACGAGGATCGCCACTTTCTCACCGCTACCGGCCCTCAAGAGTCACGGCGTCAGGCTGAGAGCAGGGACTCCGCCACCGCCTCGGCACACCTCCTGCCATCCAGCGCGGCCGAAACGATCCCCCCGGCATAACCTGCTCCCTCACCACAGGGGAACAGTCCGATCACCCCGGGATGCTGGAAGCTGTCCGGGGAGCGGGGAATCCGGACCGGGGAACTGCTCCGGGTCTCAAAGCCCACCAGAAGCGCTTCTCCATTGAGATAACCCGGCATCGCCTTCCCGAACCGCATCAGGCCCTCACGCAGGCGGTGTGAGATGAAATCCGGCAGCAAATCGGCGAGGGATGCGGGGCGAACTCCGGGAAAGTAACTCGTTTCTGGAAGATCGTCCGAAAGTCCCCCTTCAAGAAAGTCGAGGAGGCGCTGCGCAGGTGCAACCTGCCCCCCGCCCCCTGCCTCCTTGGCAGCCTGCTCGATCGTAGCCTGTAAAGCCATTCCAGCCAGCACACCATGTTCCGCCTGCCAGGATTCCGTGTCCCTTGGTTCAATGCCCACTACCAGTCCGCTATTGGCGAAGGGCGAGTCCCGCCGCGAAAGCGACATCCCGTTAACCACCAGTTCATCGTTGGAGGTCGCGCAGGGAACGATGAAACCGCCCGGGCACATGCAGAACGAATGGACACTGCGACCCTTTACGGTGGTCGCAAGACGGTAGCGGGCGGCCGGCAGGGCCCGCGGGCGCTTCACCCCGTGATCGTAGTGATACTGGATGCTGTCAATCAAGGGCTGGGGATGCTCTATCCGCACCCCCATCGCGAACGACTTCTGCTCCAGAGCAACACCGTGACTCAGAAGGAGTCGATGGATGTCCCGCGCGGAGTGCCCCGTTGCGAGGATTACTCCTGCCCCCTGGAACTCTCTCCCATCCGCGGTAACAACGCCACTGATCCGGCTGCCCTTTCCGCTCAGCAGCAATCCTTCGACCCTGCTCTCAAAGTGCACTTCCCCGCCGGATTCCAGAATCGTGGCCCGCAGGGCCTTCACCACATTGGGCAGGAGATTCGAACCAATATGAGGATGTGCATCCGTCAGAATCTCCGCTGCTGCTCCATGAGCTACCAGCATCTCATAAATGTCACGCACCGGACCTCGCTTGGTAGCCCTCGTGTAAAGCTTGCCATCAGAAAACGTTCCTGCTCCACCTTCTCCGAAACAATAGTTCGAATCTTCAAGGACCCGACCTTCCCGCAGGATTGGCGCCAGGTCAAAACGCCGCGCAGAAACGTCCTTCCCTCTCTCCAGGATTACCGGACAAAGCCCCAGCTGGAGACACCGCAGGGCCGCAAACATGCCCGCCGGGCCGCAACCCACGATTACGATCCGCCGGGCCTGAGAGGAAACCTCCGGGATTACGGGGCACCGAGGCTCCTCCTGCGGCACCGGAGCGCCGATTCCTACCAGCAGTCTCAGGCGGAACCGCACCGGCGCCTTGCGGGCATCGATCGACTTCTTGAGAAGGCTCACGCTCGCGATGCGCGAGGGAGAGATCTTCAATCTGCGCGCGGCGGCTTTCCTCCAGGCCTCCTGATCGTCCAGCTTGTCAACGGCAAGAGAGACATCGACTTCCTGCGAATCCGGTATCATCTCAGGTTTCGATGACCACCTTGTCACCATGCTCGTCCACGTTCACGAAGGTGACCCGTGTCGTGAAAATCGGCTCACTGTCCCTGCCCTTGCCGCGTCTCACGGTCACTTCGTAAGTTACCGAAGTCGTTCCCAGCTTCTTCTGCTCGGAGAGAATGGAGAGAATGGTTCCCTCCTGCACACTGTGACGGAACACGACTTCATCCATTCCCATGGTGACAAAACGGCACCGGGGAAGATCCAGGCTCGCCGCAATCCAGCTGGCTTCGTCCACCCACCGCAGGAGGCGTCCACCAAAGAGATATCCGTAGTGGTTGAGATCTTCAGGCAGAACCAGGCGGTGAGTTTCCATCGTGCTCTGGCCGCTCTTTGACTTGGATTCTGCTGCCGCCCCTGTGCGGAAACGCAATCTTGGTATCCGCAGCTCTGCTACGAGACGGGACGGATCAGGATCCGCTTCAGGCGCTCGTCACTCCTCGGGGAAACCGTCTCCACTTCGTCGTCATCGATCAGGGCATTGTGCACGATCCGTCGATGATAGGCATTCAAGGGCCGCATCTTCATGGGCTTGCCGCTTTCCTTGGCCTTCGAGGCGAGTTCCCGCGCAGTCGAGATGAGCTTCTCCTCCTGCCGTACACGAAAGTGATCACAATCGATCCGGATCCGCGGAGGATCCTCCATTTTCTTCTGCAGCATGCGGTTCAACAGATACTGCAGGTCATCAAGGCGGTCGCCATGTTTTCCAATGAGCAGACCACTCTCTTCCGTCAAAATCTGCAGGCAGGCCCCCTCCGGGCTTTCCTGCTCCTCAATGGTCACCTCGAAACCCAGCTGGGTGACCATGTTATCAAGAATCTGGTGAGCTGCGGAGAGGGCTTCCATGCAGTCAGCTTAGGGGGACGGACGGCCCGGTCAAGCCGGGTGATACGTTCGTTCCGCCGGGACCGGGAATCCCGGCACGAATCGATCAGCCCCCGGTGCGTGGACGTCGCTTCTTGGGCTTGCTCGGGTCTCCTCCGCCCATCTGTCGGGCGCGCATTTCCTTCTGGGCCTTTTGCGCACTCTCAGCCCGCTCCTGCATCCGCTGGAAGAAGCCCTTCCTGTTCGAGGCCTTCTTCTTGTTCAGCTCCGGCTCGGGCAAACGCCGGGTTATCAGCATCTGCACGATCGCAAAAATGTTGGAAGTCGTCCAGTAAAGTGCGAGAGCGGAGGCAAAGTTGTAGCAGAAAAAGAAGAAAATAACGGGCATCAACATGAAGAGGCGCCGCTGCAACTTGTCCCCCGTCTTGGGTGTGAGTGCCATCTGCAGCACCATGGTCACCGCCATCACGATGGGCAGGAGATTGAATCCGTTGCCCAGGAAGGGCAGCGAGAAGGGCATATAGAACAGAGTGTCGGGCAGGGAGAGGTCCGGCACCCATAGGAATTCCTTCTGCCGCAGCTCCACGGCATACTGCAGCATGATGTAAAACCCGAAGAAGATCGGAATCTGCACGAGGAGGGGAAGACATCCCCCCAGGGGGTTGATCCCGTATTCCCGGTACATCTTCATCATCTCCTGATTCATGCGACCGGGATCGTCGGAATATTTCTCCCGCAGCTCCTTCATCTGCGGCTGCAGCTTGGACATGCGCTTCATCGCACGGGTCGACTTGTTCTGCAGAGGCCACATTGCAGCCCGGATAATGATGGTCAGCGCCACGATCGCGAAGCCCCAGCCCCAGGTGTCCGACATCTTGCTGAAAATCCAACCGAAGAGCGCATTCAGGAGCCAGTTGAGCGGGTTGCTGATCAAGCTGAACGGCTTGTAATTCATCACGTCCCCCCGACCCTCGCCGGTCTTGCGGAGGAGCAGATTGCGCTTGGGACCAAGATAGAGCTCGAAGGCGAGCTGCTCAGAGTTATCGCCGGTGGATGTAAGCGTCTCGTCGGGCAGGCTGAACCCCATGCGGATCGATTCACCTCTTTCACCTCTTTCACCTCCCGCAGCATCAGGCAGCACAACACTTGCACGGTCTCCCCAAACCCACGCATCGTAGGCCTCCTCGGGCTCGATGAGCGTCACAAAGAACTGATTGCTCACTCCCGCGTAGCCGATCGTTCCAGCATCCTTGGTCGCAAGCTTCTTCTTGCCCTTCTTGAACTTGGTTACCCGGTACTTCTTGTAGTCACCATCCTTCTGGTAGAAAAACATGATGTGGCGATCCCACTCGCCGTTCCAGAGAGGCGCGGCTGCTCCCGCAAAGAGGCCATAGTCTTTCAGCTCCACCGCAGTTTCGCTGTCGTTCTCGAAAGTGACTTCCAGACGGAGTCGGTAATCGTATCCATCGGCTTCCTCATCATCGAGCAAGCTCCATTTCTTCTTGATGATCAATCGGTCTCCGGGCTCTCCCAGAAAGCCCAGGAAGGTCACACTCCCGGGGGTGTCGAGGTCCTTCCGATGCTGGTATTTAATATCCAGATACTCGTCGGCTCCTTTGGTAAGCACTCCGATCGGATACTCTCCCTCCCCGTTGATGCGCACCTGGTTGTCCTTGTCGCCCACTTCGTACTGACCAAGCATCTCGACATTCTTGATCCCTCCCCCGTGGGTGGTGAAGGTAAAGGTCGCCCCCCCGGTCGAAAGAGTCGGGGTCTCTTCCTCAACTACCGGCTCGGGTGGATCAGATGGACCGGAAGCAGGGGCTTCAAGGTCCCCGGAAGGAACAATTTCCCCGGGCTTTTCCCCATCGACCTCCTTCTCAGCCTCCTTCTCAGCCTCCTTCTCTGCCTGCTGCTCCTTACGCTGCTGCTCAACCAAAGCCTCGCGGTTCTGCCCGCTGAAATAGAGATTAACGGCCAGCCCGATACAGCACAGCACGATGACGATCCAAGCCTTGCGATCCAAAACGAGAGTCCTTTTCTACGTGAAGTGAGTTTGGAGAAAATCCGGTGCGCGATCAGGCCTGCGAGCGAGGCCGGGGCGGCATCTCTCCGGAGGGTGAACTCCCGGCTTTACCCTGAGCTCCCGCAACCGGCGGGACGGGGTCATAACCGCAGCCCCCCCATGGATGACAGCGTAAAATCCGGCGAATCCCCAGTATGCTCCCCCGCAGAGAGCCATGGCGCTCGACAGCCTGCAGGAAATAATTCGAGCAACTGGGCTCGAAGCGGCAGTTTCCCCCACCCGATACGGCATGTAAAAACGGCCGCAGCAGCTTCTGGTAACCGCGAATCCCAATTCGAATAACGTGCTTCATCTGATTTCTAGTGCAGGAGTCGCTCTTCAGCCCGGACGAGAGCTCTCGGGCTGATCCTCGCTCAGAATGCCCAGACGGCCGGCGAGATGCAACCAATCGGCCTCCAGTTCAGGAAAACTGGCCTCCGAGGCTCGCCGACGGGCGATAAGGACCAGATACCGTCCAGGGATGAGCTTTTCGCCGTGCGCCACCAAGATGGCCCGCAGGCGCCGCCGAATCCGATTGCGTACAACCGCCCGGCGAGCCGCCCGGCGGGAGGTGATCAGGCCGATCTTCACATCCGCCAGCGACGGGTCCTGCAATGTGGCCATGACGAAATTCCGCGTCGCCTGGGACTTCCCACGGGTCCTTACCGCGGCAAATTCTTCGTGCCGCGTCATGCTCAACCGGCGCGGCAATCGCATGATTTTCGGGCCGTCAGGCCGCAGTCGCGGGTTTTTCCCGGCAAAAGGCTACCTCCCGTGCTGGACGGTGTGACGCTTGTAGGGAATCTCTGCCCCCTTGGGCAGCAATCGCTTACGCCCCTTCTGGCGCCGACGTTTGAGAATGCCCCGTCCCGCCTTGGTGGCCATGCGGGCCCGAAAGCCGTGTTGACGCTTACGGACGCGTTTGGAAGGTTGGTAAGTGCGCTTACTCATGGTTTTCAGGCGTTTCTGAGGTGCGGAGGGGGCCGCGGGGCGCGGGAGACTAGCCAGAGACCCATATTTGTCAATGCGACAGGGGCCTTTCGGACCTCAAAATGTAAAAAAGCCATGACCGTGGGCCCATCCGGTGCTAGTCATGGGGGTTCGCCTGCCGCAAAAGCAGGTCCGTTCCCGCCCGGGAGTCCCCCTCCCCGCTCTTCCAGCAAGAATTCGCTCACCATGCCCGAGCTCAAGCTATTTGCCATCGCAGCCGAAGATGTGCTCGCGATCTCGATGGTGGCCCTTGTCAGCTTCGCGCTCGGCATGATCATTACGATCCTCTTCGTGATGGCCCGGAGTGGGTCCGAACGCCCACCCCTCGACCCCGATCTCTCCGAACAGGATGAAGAGAGGGAGGACTCTCTCGACGGCAGACTGGAAGCGGCAGGCGACCCGCCATCCAAGGACCCGCCAAAGGAGATCTGGGAGAAGGATCCAGACTGGTGGAGAAAATAATTGCTCCTGAGTGAACAACCGGTCCACGCCTGCTACTCCGACAGGAAGCGGCAAGCCTGCTCCATATCCTTGTCTCCCCGTCCGGAAAGGTTGGCGATCAGGATGTCGTTCGCTGGTAACTGGGGAGCAACCTTTGCTACGTATGCAATTGCATGGGAACTCTCCAGGGCCGGAATGATCCCTTCAATCTCGGCAAGAGCCCTGAAGCCAGCGAGAGCCTCGTCATCGGTCGCGTAGGTGTATTCAACGCGCCCCAGCTCCTTCAGGTAAGCATGCTCGGGCCCCACCGCAGCGTAGTCCAGCCCCGCACTCACCGAATGGGTGAGCTCAATCTGTCCGTCCTCATTGGCCAGCAGCCAGGTCTTCGTCCCCTGCAGAACACCCAGTTTCCCGCCTTGGAAACGCGCGGCATGCCTTTCGGGAAGAATGCCGCCCCCTCCTGCCTCCACCCCCACCATGCGAACCTCCTCGTCTTCGAGAAAGGGGTGGAACAAACCGATTGCATTTGATCCCCCGCCCACGCAGGCGACCAGAAGGTCCGGGAGGCGTCCTTCCTTGGCGAGGACCTGCTCCCGTGCCTCGCGGCCGATAACGCGATGAAAGTCACGCACCATCATCGGGAACGGGTGAGAGCCCAGCGCAGACCCCAGGATGTAGTGAGTCGTTTCCACCGAGGCCGTCCAGTCACGCATCGCCTCGCTCACGGCCTCCTTGAGGGTAGCCTGCCCGGCGCTCACCGGAACCACCTTGGCCCCGAGGAGCTCCATCCTCTGCACGTTTGGTGCCTGACGCTCCATGTCGACCTGGCCCATGTAAACCGTACAGTCCAGACCGAAACGCGCACACACCGTGGCAGTCGCCACTCCGTGCTGACCGGCCCCCGTTTCAGCAATGATCCGGTTCTTGCCCAGGCGTCTGGCCATGAGCGCCTGCCCAATTGCATTATTGATCTTGTGCGCGCCGGTATGAAGCAGGTCCTCCCGTTTGAGATACACCTTGGCTCCCCCCATCTTTTCACTCCAGCGCTTCGCGTAATAAAGCGGAGTCGGGCGCCCACAGTAGTCTTCCAGGAGGGCTTCGAGCTCCCGCTGGAACTCCGGATCAGAGCGAGCCCGTTCGTATTCCTCGGCCAGCTCCTGCAGGGGCGCCATCAATGTCTCCGGCACGAACATCCCCCCGTAGGGGCCGAAGTGACCGGTCGCATCTGGAACGGAAGGAAGCGGACTCATCACTGAAGCGTGCCGCGGGCGGCCGAAATGTCAAAGGTGGAAACCTCCTCCTCCCCCCGTCTGTCTTTCTTCTTCACCGCGGAAGAGACCCTCCCCGCTGCCTCGCGAGGATCTCCCCGGCCAGGATATGCCCATTGAAGTCTTCATCCTTTTCGAGACTATGGACAGGCACGCTCAGAAACTGCCCGAGAGCATGGCGATTCGTGGTCATCGCAATGTCATGCTCCTCAGTGAGGTGGTTCAGGAGGACCACCATGAGCTCCAGTCCGCGCTCCTCGATCGCCCGGGCGCTGAGGAGCGTGTGGTTCAGCGCCCCCAGACGGTTGGCCGCCACCAGGATGACCGGCCAGCCAAGGGACTGGGCCAGGTCGGCAAAGGTTTCGTTCTCCGTCATGGGAACCTCCCATCCACCCACCCCTTCCAGCAGGAGATGGTCATGCCGGGCAGCCATAGATTCCGCATGTTCCCGGATCTCGCGCAGGCTCACGGGCTTCCCCTCCAGCTCCGCCGCCACCGCCGGAGCCACCGGCGCCTGATACCAAACGGGGTTCAGGGACTCGATGGGTTCGACGTCGCCGGAGGCCGCCACAAGCAACTCCGCATCGGTGCGCTCCCCGCAGCACACCGGCTTGTATCCGACGGCGTCGGCACCGGACCTGCGCAGTTCTCGAACAAGACGGCTGGTGACGTAGGTCTTGCCTACCTCGGTGTCTGTGCCGGTGATAATAAATGCGTTCGACATCGGGTGACCAAGAAACAAATGGCCTGTTCTGACGCTGAACCCCCGCGGGCATCAGTCCCCGCGGGCCTCAACCGGGTCACTCATCACGGCATCATTCTTCTGATACCCGTTAATCAGAAACCAGAGAGCGATCGCCACCAGGAGCGAGACCATCTTGGGCATCCAATTCTTCCCGAACCACCTCTTCAGCATTCTCTTCTTCATCGTTTTCAACATCGCGATCGCTCAGGAAAATATCTTCCAGTCGCTCACGGAATTCTTCTTCGTCAAGATTCAGCTCGATCTCGCCGTCCACGCATATGGAGACCGCTCCGGTTTCCTCGCTCACCACGATCGTCACCGCGTCAGCCTCCTCGCTCAGGCCGATCGCAGCCCGGTGGCGCAGCCCCAGGGAACGATCCCGGATTTCACTCTGGCTCACCGGGAAGACACACGAGGCCGCCACGACCCGCTCGCCGGAGAGAACCACTCCCCCATCGTGTAATGCGGTCTTTGGGTGAAAGATGGTAAGGGCCAGCTCCGAGCTGAGAGCCCCGTCGATCCTTACCCCTGTCTCGACGTGCTCCTTGAGATCGATGCTGCGCTCGATCGCAAAAAGGGCCCCGAAGCGCTTCTTGGAAAGCTGCCATACCGCATCAGCTACAGTTCCTAGGAACTCCTCCTGCTGTGTGATGGTGAAGGACCAGAGTCGTGAACTCCCCAGACGGGCGAGGGCACTTCTCAACTCCGGCTGGAAGATGATGAGCAGAGCGAGAGCCGCCACCACCGCAACCCGCGTGATGATGAACTGCATGACTTCAAGCTGGAGCAACTGGGAGGCGAGGGTCAGAACCACGAAAATCATCGCCAGCCCCACGAGAATCCGCGCCCCCCGCGTCGCCCGGAAAGTTCGATAAAGCTGATAGATGAAGACCCAGAGAATGAGGATCTCCACCGCGCTCCGCCAGTGTTCTTGAAGAAAACCCAACAGTACCTCCACCTGATACTAACGCGAAGCGTTGTTCAGGCAATGGTAATCGTACAATGGGGATCAATTGACGCCAGCGTCACGACGCTCCCCGGCGACGCCCGGAAAGATCGCACGAGTGCAGGCTTCCCCCCCGCCCCACCCTCGTTATACTCACCCACTGAGCCCCACCCACGCCCTTCCCATGAAGACCCTTCCGCTCTCCATTACTCTCTCGACAGGGATCTGTGTTACCCTGTTCGCGGCCGAACCCAGCTTTGAAGCGCAGACCATCGATCCGGAGATCTCCATCGGCTATGGACTTGTCATCGGGGATGTTGACGGGGACGGGGATCAGGACATCCTTCTCGCAGATAAGCGGGACTTCTGGTGGTATGAGAACCCGTCGTGGAAGAAACATCTCTTTCACACCTTCCACGAGGGGGAGAAACGCACCCGGTTGCGCGACA